>ERZ773149.33-NODE-33-length-145042-cov-8.641499_pt1 | contig 145042 bp, 212 predicted proteins | sample MGYA00511081_ERZ773149 | MGnify/ENA primary metagenome ERZ773149 (study PRJEB29015, sample SAMEA2737846) | human gut metagenome | biome: human gut; feature: human-associated habitat; material: faeces | place: China | collected 2012 ...
TCCTCGCCCTTGCGGTACTTGACCAGCGGGGTCTTGAGGCTGACAGCCGTGGGGATATTCTCTGCAGAGGAATAGCCGGGGATCAGCAGATATTCACCGAAAGTGCGGGAAGGTTCTTTATAGAAATAAGCCATGTTCAAACTCCTTTTCTCTTAACGCATCAACATCAATCGGATTCATGTTTGCAACCTATAAATTGATTGTATATACTGTACCACAAAGCCAGCCGGAATACAAACCCCCGCCGCGCCAAACTTTGTAAATGTCCTTTGCAGAAAAACAGGCAAATTGCCCACCAAAATGGCGTAAGGTCATACTTTCCCGCATGAGAAGCCGGTTTTTGCGTGATTTATGGATGCAAAAAAGCTCGTCCAGAACGGACGAGCTTTTTTGCACACGAAGCGGGATACCGCCTGTGCGGCACATGGATCACGACTGTGAAGGAGAACAGCCGGAGGAGGAGAACCTGTGCCCGATATCCCAAAAAAACAAGAAGAAAAAGATTTCACACTCAGCAGGGCTTGTGCCCTTGCTGTAACCATATTGTAACTCTTTTGAAACCATTTTGCAATAGGGTTTTGTAATTTTTCTGTAATTTCTTTTGTTAACTTTTTGTAGACACATATAAAACCCCTGCCAGAAAATTTCCGGCAAGGGCTTTGCAGATCATTCTTTATTTTCTTAATAGCACTTTTTGCAAGCAGTGAAGCCTTCCGCTTTTGCTTTCGATAATGTAACCTTTTCCGGGTCTTTCATATTGCTGCAGGTAGACTTGCTGTGATATTTTTTGCCGCCGTGCGTTGGGACCCAGACCATCTGCTCCGTCTTTTTGCCGGCAGAAATGGTCTGAACGGCTGCAGTGGACGGCTTGCAGGCCGCAGTCTGTACACTGGCGGCAGATGCCGCCGGGCACAGCAGACTGAAGCACAGTACCAGAACGGCCGCAAGGACTCGGAGATGTTTTTTCATTTGTTTTATCCTCCTTTGGACAATCAGAAGATCCTTCTAATAAAAGAGTACTCCCTGTTCCTCAGAGGATGCAATTCTCAAAATGCGCCGGTTTTTTCTGCACGGGTGACGCTTTTTTTGCATTGCTCGCTTATTTTCAGCTAAAAGCGGCGCAGCGGTTCTCTTGAGAAATCAACGATTTACACATTTGTCTTTCCCACCTCCAGATAGCACTCAAAGCTGGTCTGGCCGTTGTGCTTTCCGACCACATACCAGCCATCCGCCGAAGGGGCATAAAACACCTCTGCCGTTTCTCCCATCGGGATCTCGCGGTGGTAGTTGATAGAAGCAAATGTCACGGGGCCTTTGCGCATCACTTCCAGCGGCAGCGCATCGCAGACAAGGTCCAGATAGAATGCGTTGTTCAAATGGCCGTTCAGATCGCACTGGGAATAATGCGCCGTCCACTCCCCTGCACTGGTCAGACCGTCCTTGCACTTGTGCAGCTGCAAAGGCAGCTCGCCCTCCACCGTATCGTTCCAGAAATTCTCCACCGTCCAGCCCGGCTCCCGCAGGATACGGCCCTCGGCAAGGCTTGCCACGATCCAGCGGCAGTCCACCATAGCCACCTCTTTGCCCTCGGCATCGGTCAGGGTGGTGATGCGTTTGACCGAACCGTGTTTGCTGACCTGCGCCCGGGAGGTAAGGGTCAGCGTTTCGGCACGCTGGGGCACACGGTCAAATTTCAGGGCCTGCTTGCCCACCAGAAAGGTCACACCGCGATCTTTGAAGAACTGGTCATCCATACCAAAGGCGCGGGCGTGGTCTGTCGAAATCTGCTCCACATAGCGCAGCAGGGCGCTGGGCTTGAGCAGGCTGCGGAAGTCGGCATCTGCGTTCATGACTGTCATGGTCTCGGTGTAAAAGAACTGTTCCATGGTTTTCCTTTCTATAAAAAGAGACCACTGCACGTTGTTCTGTGCAGCAGCCTCCTTTGCGTTTAATACTGATTGCGGTTGCGCCTGCGGACCTTGCGCCAGATGTTGAAGCAGGCCAGCGCTACCATGGCTGCCAGCAGCGCAAGGAACAGCAGACTGCTGCCACCCTCGTCGTAGCTCTTCATTTCGCTCCACTTCACGTCCAGCTCGCTGTTCACATCGTCGCTCAGGGCAGTGAACACCTTTTCCTTGGCGGTTTTCTCTTCGGACGGATAAGCGATCTCGCTCTCCTTCAGATCCTCGTCCAGCACCTCCCACACATCCTGCATGGGGGTGGTGTAGCCGATGTACTCGGCGTTTGCCTTGCCGATGTCCGTCTCACACATGAAGTTGATGAACATTTCCGCAGCTTCCTGATGTTCACTGGCAGCAGGAATGGTCATGCAGTCCACGGAAAGCACGCTGCCTTCCTCCGGGAACACCCATGCAAGGTCTGGATTATCGTCGATCATGGTGATGGCATCGCCGGAGTAGTACACACCGACGGCTGCCTCGCCGCCGATCATCTTATCAAAGATCTCATCCATGACGTAGGCCTGCACCAGCGGTTTCTGAGCCTTCAGCTCTTCCACCACCTCATCCACCTCTTCGGTGGACTGCGGGTTGATATCGTGGCCGCTCTTAAAAGCAGCAATGGCGTAGGCATCGCGGCTGTTGTTGAACATCAGGATATTGCCTGCGTACTGCTCGTCCCACAGGTCGGCCCAGCTGGTGGGCGCTTTGTCCACCATGGTGGTGTTATAAATGATGCCGGTGGTGCAGAGCATATAGGGCACGGTGTAGGCATTCTGCGGATCGTAATCCGGATCCACGTATTCCTGATTGATCTTTTTGAAGTTCGGGATATTGTCGTAGTTCAGAGGCTTGAGCATCCCCTCGGCGATCATTTTTGCCACCATGTAATCCGACGGAATGACCACATCGTAGTTGGCTGCGCCGGACTTGAGCTTTGCGTACATGGACTCGTTGGAGTCGAAGGTGGTGTAGTTCACCTTGATGCCGGTAAGCTTTTCAAAGGCCGCCACCACATCCACGCTGTCGTCCGAGCCGTTGGAGATGTACTCGCCCCAGTTATAGACATTGATGGCCATGTTCTGGCCCTTGAAGCGGGTCCAGTCGTAATCGTCCGATACCGAGACATCCTCGGTGACCTCGATGGTGCCGGCGGCAAAGGCGGGCATTGCACAGCAGACCGCCATTGCCAGCGCCAGCAGCAACACAGCAAAACGTTTCATCACACGCCCTCCCCTCTCAGCGCCTTCTGGTCGCGGCGGTAGCTGCGGCTCTCCATTGCATTGGAAATCAGAATGATGCACAGAATGACCACGAACATGATGGTGGACAGCGCATAGATCTCCGGGCTGACCTTTTTACGGGTCATGGAGTAGATGGCGATGGGCAGCGTTTCCACCGTGCCGCAGTTGAAATAGGAGATCATGAAGTCGTCGATGGAATAGGTCAGGCAGATGAGGAATGCCGACAGGATGGCCGGGCTGATCTCCGGCAGGATGACCTTGAAGAAGGCCTGCTTGGGGTCGCAGCCAAGGTCGAGCGCTGCCTCATACAGCTTGATATCCAATTGCTTGAGCTTGGGCGTGACGTTGAAGATGACATACGGCACATTGAACGCGATATGCGCAATGAGCAGCGTCGGGAAGCCCATGATGGTATCCGGCAGCCAGGAGACACCCCCGGCAAAGCGCTGGTAGGCCACGAACAGCAGCATGAGCGAGATGCCGGTGATGATCTCCGGGTTGACCACCGGGATATAGGTGATGTTGGTGACGACAAGGCGGCTCCCGCGGCTCATGGACGCAATGCCCAGACTTGCCGCTGTACCCAGCACAGTGGCAATGACCGCAGAGATCAGAGCCACTTCCAGCGAGACCAGCAGCGCATGCAGGATGGAGGAGTTGTGCAGCAGGCTGGAGTACCACTTGAGGGTAAAGCCGGTGAAGAGCGAATAGCCCTTGGACTGGTTGAAGCTGAATACGATCATGTATGCAATGGGCAGGTACATGAAGCAGAAAAACAGCACGATATAGACGCGCTGCATCAGGCGCAGATGTTTCGTTTTCATCAGGACACGCCCTCCATTTCATCTTCATCAAAGCTGGATGTGAAGCTCATGCAGAGCAGGACGATGATCATCAACACAAGGCTCATGGCCGAACCGACATTCAGGTTATAGCTATTGCCCAGGAACTGCATCTCGATCAGGTCGCCGATCATCAGGTTGGAGCCGCCGCCCAGCATACGGCTGATGACAAAGGTAGACACCGCCGGAACGAACACCATGGTGATGCCGGTGCTGATGCCGGGCACGCTCATGGGGATGAGCACCCGGAAAAGGGTCTGGGTGGTGGAGGCTCCCAGATCCTGTGCCGCTTCCACCAGGCTCTGATCGATCTTGGTCATACTGGTGTAGAGGGGCAGGATCATGTAGGGCACATAGTTATACACCATGCCCAGCACCACCGCGCCGGAGGTATTCAGCATGGTATAGGGACCCAGGCCAAAAAAGCCCAGCACCGCGTTCACAGGGCCGTTGATGCTCAGCAGGCCCATCCAGGCATAGGTGCGGAGCAGGAAGTTCATCCACATGGGCAGCATGACCAGCATCAGCATGATATGCTGCTTGTTCACCCGCAGGCGGGACAGGAAATAGCCCACCGGAAATGCAATGACCAGACAGATCACGGTAGCCACAAGGGCCAGCAGCAGGCTGCGGGCAAACACGGAGCCGTAGCCGCTGACGCTGGTCAGGTTGGCAATGGTGAAATTGCCGCTGCCATCGGTCAGGGCATAATAAACCACGATGATCAGCGGAACCACCGTGAACAGCACCATCCAGATAAAATAAGGATAGGCCAGCTTCTTATCGTAAATTTTCATCATTTCCCATTCAGCCCTCCGAACGTGCCATGATATGGATCTCGTTGGGGCCGATGCGCATACCAATGGTCTCACCGGGGGTGCAGGCGCGGGTGGAGTGGATCAGCCACTCACGGCCCTCGCACTCAACGTGCATCTCAAAGTGAACGCCCTTGAAGATGACATCATTGACCACGCCCACCAGCTGACCCTCCACTGGGCTGACCACTTCAATGTCCTCGGGGCGGACCACCACCTGTACGCTCTGTTCCCGGGCAAAGCCGCGGTCCACGCAGGGGAACTGCACACCCGAGAAGGAGACCAGGAAATCGCGGTGCATCACGCCGTCCACAATGTTGGAATCGCCGATAAAGTCCGCCACAAAGGCATTTTTAGGCTCGTTGTAGATATCCTCGGGGGTACCGATCTGCTGCACCTTGCCGCCGTTCATCACAACGACGGTATCGGACATGGTCAGGGCCTCTTCCTGATCGTGGGTAACATAAATAAAGGTGATGTTCATCTCACGCTGCAGGCGCTTGAGCTCCAGCTGCATCTCCTTGCGGAGCTTAAGGTCCAGTGCACCCAGAGGCTCGTCCAGCAGCAGGATCTCAGGCTCGTTGACCAGACTGCGGGCAATGGCAACACGCTGCTGCTGGCCGCCGGACATCTGGCCGATGCTGCGGCGCTCAAAGCCCTTCAGGCCGACCACCTCCAGCATATCGCGCACCTTGCGGCGGATGGTCTCTTCGTCCATCTTCTTCAGGCGCAGGCCGAAGGCCACATTCTCAAACACGTTCAGGTGCGGGAACAGCGCGTACTTCTGGAACACGGTATTCACCGGACGCTTATAGGGGGGCACACCGGTAATATCCCGGCCCTTCAGCAGGACCTGACCCGCGTTGGGTTCCAGGAAGCCTGCGATCAGGCGCAGGGTGGTGGTCTTGCCGCAGCCGGAAGGACCCAGCAGCGTTACGAACTCTTTGTCATGGATGTCCAGGTTCAGCCCATCCAGAATGCGCTGACCGTCAAATTCCACCACGATATCGCGCAGTGAAACGATCACCGAGTTGTCCATTTTTTACTTTTCCTCCTTAAACTCAGATACGAAAAAAGACAGGGCATCCACCCCATCCTTCGTACCAGGGCGACCCAGCCCCGCACAACATCCATGACATCCGTAATATTGTGCAGTTATTCTGCCCTGTCATCGCCTATCATAAACAATCCGAACTGAAATGTCAATCACTCTGTCGAGGTTTGCCGAAACTTTACATCCGGCGCAAAAAAATCCCGCGCTGTACCAAGAATTCGCACAGCGCGGGAGAGGAACGTTTTATTCTGCTTTCAGCTGATCCGCGGGGTACAAAAGCGCACTCACCACACTGGCATCCACCGTATAAACGGAGCTGTCGCCTTCCACCATCAGGTAACAGCCGTCTGTCCCCATGGCATAGGTCAGATTTATTGTGCCATCGGCTGTGGTGACCTCTGCTGTGACCAGCGGGGCCTCAAAACCATACGCCGCCGGGTCGGCATCTGCTGCCTGTGCCGAGACATAGGTGCAGAGAGCCGAGAGGATGGCATCCACCTTTGTCTCGTCGAGGTCTGCGGCGGTGTCCTCTGTCAGCCGCCAGACAGTCTGGTAGGCGTTGCTGCCGCTCTCTGCCGCAGGCTCCGAGTTTGCTTTCAGGGTCACAGTCTCGCCATCGGCCAGCGTATAGGAGACGGCTTCGATCTCCGAGGCCGTCAGCCCCGCCGGGTTGAAGGCACCGAATAGCTCCGCCCTGGTCAGCTCAAAGCAGGCGGCTTTGGTGCCGGATACCGTATATATGGTATCGCTGTTATTCTTGCAGACATAGAGATCTCCTGTCATGGTATTGCTGGCCCCGAAGGTATAGGTGTCCGTTTCGCCCGCTGCCGTCACCTCTATGGTCAGTGCAGGCTCCGCAAAGCCGTAGTCCTCCCCTACCTGCGGGCTCAGCTCCCGCTTTGCGTTCAAAGAGGAAAGCGCGGTGAGCATCGTGTTGCAGGCAGAGGTGTCTAAATGGTAAGCCGGATCTTCGGCCAGCGTCCAGCCATCGGCAGTATAGAGCAGGGTGTTCATCTCGCCCTGATAGTGGAGCACGATCTGCGTCAGGTCATTGCCCGAAACTGCCGCCAGCGGAATGGTTCCATCTGCGACCGCACTGGCAGCCTGTTCTTCCCGGGCATTCCGCAGCGTCAGCAGGGCAAACACCCCGCCTGCCAGCAGGATGAAGAAAAGCAGCACCCCGAGGGTACGCCGTTTTGCTTTCATGGACAGGTCCTCACTTTCTGCGCCGCAGCACGACCACCACGGCACCCACAGCCAGAAGGGCCGCAGGCAGAACGATGACAAAGAGCAGCCCCAGCGTGGAGGCGGCAATGCCGGGCACTTCCAACGGAGCTGCTTCCAGCGCCTTGCTGTCGATGAGGACAGCGCTCTCCTGCCCGGCCAGCGAAGCCGCACACCCCTGCAGGAAGGTCACATTGCCCGGAATGACCTGATAGATGCCCTCGTTGTCCATATTGCCGCAGTTGACCCAGATGACCTGGGCACCCGTGTCCTCATTGCGGGCGTATGCTGCCAGCGTGAAGGGACCGGCAATGTCGCCGTCCGCCTTCTCGGTGGTGGTCATCTCGTAGCCTTCCGGTTTGCTGTAAGCACTGTCCGAGCTGACCAGAAGGGCATCCGAGACCACATGATCTGTCTCGGTCAGGGTGATGCCCTGTGCCATCTGCAGCAGAACTCTGCGGCTGGTGTTCACACCGTCCAGCGCGGTGGATTCCTCTGTACTGGCATAATCCGGCAGCAGATAAAGGGCCGGGTAGCCATTGAGGTAATGGTTGGTGTCGCCCTCCACCACAAGGCCCTCGGTGCGGGTCAAGCCGAACTCGGCCATCACAGCATCCAGATTGGGGGTACTATAATAGGAATCCGTTAGCAGCAGCACGCGGCCTCCGTTGCTCAGATAGCTGCGCAGCTGGCCCAGCTCATCCACCAGACTGCCTGCGCCGGAAAAGTCCTGCGCCGGATCGTTGATGACAAGCAGGTCACAGTCCTCGGGGATGGTCTGGGAGAGCAGGTCAAGTGCCGAGACGGTCAGGTTCTGGCTTTCCAGCGCATCGGTCAGGGTGGAAGTCAGCGCCTGCTCGCCGTGGTTGGTGGTGTAGTACACATGGCGGCTCTCTCCGCTGGTCAGCTGGTAGATGGCAGAGGTGATCCTGCTTTCACCGTCAAAGGTCACGTTGGCCGCACCGGTGGCGGCATAATCGCTGTAATCGTAGTCGTAAAGCTCTGCGGCATCCAGCACCTTGCTCTGTTCCCCGCAGACCAGGATCAGCCCACCGGAGGTCAGATCCTGTGCGCCGTACTGGGCTGCAAAGGTCGGGTAGACTGCCGGATCTTTCAGCTCCCAGGTGATATGGCTGCTCTGGGCGGCGTATTTGTCCAGCAGCTTGGAGATGATCTGGTCCTCATTGCCGGTCTGGGCCAGATAGTAAATGGTCACATCCTGCGTCAGGTCGTCGGCCACCTGTCTGGAGCTCTCGCTCAGGGTGTAGAGCCCCGCCTCGGAGAGATCGAACTCGGTATATCTGGAAGGAATGGCCCGGACGATGAGATTGACCAGCACGGCCAGCACGATCACAGCCGAGGCAATGGCTGCCGACCACACCCCGCTGCGGAACACCCGCCCGTCACCCGAGGAGCTCTGCTTTGCAAAACGCTTCATCTGTGTTCCCTCCTCTCAGTTCCAGCGGCGCTTCTCAATGTCCTGCGCCGTAAAGAACAGGAACACCGCCGTCACGGTCAGATAATAGACCACGGCAGGGATGGAGAAGCTGTTGTTGACAAAATCCTCAAAGGGTGTAAACAGGCACAGGGCACTCAGCACGGCGCTGAAAGCCTCGGTAAGCCATGCACTGCGGAGCAGAAACAGCCCCGTCAGGCCCAGGCAGAGCGCCGCAAAGGTCAGGCACCCCAGCACAAAACTGCGGGTACGCAGGCCGGCCGCCAGAGATGCTGCGCCTGCGATCCCGGTGAACACTGCCAGCGCCACAGCGCTGCCCGCATTGAACATACTGCGCAGGCTGGGCATCAGGTAGGCCAGCAGCAAGGCTGAAAAGCCCGCCACGGCGGCAATGATCTGGTTCTCGGTCAGGCCGGAGAGAAACTCACACAATGCAATGGCCGCACAGCCCAGCAAAAAGTAGCAGAGCAGCCCCGCAAGGTTTGCGAGCAGAGCAGACACGGTGCCGCCCAGCGCCCAGAGGATGAAGATCATCACCGCATCCACAGCGCAGGGCAGAGCGAACACAGCCGCCATGGCAAAGAACTTACCCAGCACGATGCCCCACACTGAGACCGGGCTGGTGAGCAGCAGCTGGTCGGTGCGGCTGTGGCGCTCCTCGGCCAGTGAGCGCATCGCCAGCACCGGGATATAGAGCAGCAGCATAAAAATGGTCTGGTAGAGGGTGTAATAACTGAAATCCGTCAGGCCGTAGATCAGGCACCGGGACAGGAAATACAGGCCGGAGCTCGCCACCAGAAACGCCGTGAGGACGTACCCCAGCATCCCGTGAAAGAAGCTGCGGAATTCCCGCTTGAAAATAGCTGTCATTCTGCTTCCTCCTCTCCGGTTGCTTCTTCCGGTTCACCGTCAGTCAGTTCCAGAAACACCTCTTCCAGGCTCTTGCCATCGGCGGTCAGCTCCTCCAGACTGCCTGCTGCCGCCAAGTGTCCTTTGGAAAGGATCAGGATCTGCTGGCAGACTGCCTGCACTTCACTGAGGATATGGCTGGACAGGATGACCGTATGCGCCCGGCCCAGCTCCCGGATGAGCTTGCGGATCTCGATGACCTGTGCCGGGTCCAGGCCGACCGTCGGCTCGTCCAGAATGATGAGCCTGGGACTGCCCAGCAATGCCTGTGCAATGCCCACCCGCTGCTTGTAGCCCTTGGAAAGGCTGCGGATGAGCCGGGGCAGAACGGTTTCCAGCCCGGTACGGCGGGCAGCCCTGCACACCTGCTCCTTCCGTTCCGCCTTTTTCACACCCTTCAGCTCGGCGGCAAAGGTCAGGTACTCCTGCACCGTCATTTCCGGGTAAAGGGGCGGCTGTTCGGGCAGATAGCCCACACAGGCTTTGGCGGCATCGGCCTCCTCGGGCAGAGGGTGCCCTGCCACCGTCACCTGCCCACTGGTGGCAGAGAGATAGCCGGTGAGGATATTCATAATGGTGGATTTGCCCGCGCCGTTGGGCCCCAGCAGACCACAGATCTGGCCATCTGCCACGGTAAACGAGACATCGTCCACGGCAAGATGATTGCCATACTGTTTGGTGAGATGAGAAACTTCGATCACGTTCACAACGCTCCTTTCTAAGGCAGCGCAAAGCGCTTTTTGAAGATACTGGTTTATTTTAGTCCGGAAATGTGTTCAAAATAAGGGAACGGCGTGTAAATTACAATACAAATTCATATATGGCTATATTTTACGATGTGTCGTTCACTTTTCTTAACCGAAGTTTCTACATTTTTATGCCAAGTCATACCCATTTATATATTTTTTGAAAAATTGGTGTAGTAATTGGTGTAGTGCTCAGCCATTTGCTATTCTTAAAAAATCGTCAACTGTAACAGGCAGATTGTACTCTGCATATACATCCAACGTCATTCGTATATTAGCGTGACCCATTAAATACTGAACAGATTTAACGTTCATACCAGCAGAAATCAGTCTTGTGCAGAACATGTGCCGAAAAGTATGTGGTGTCGTCTTTGGTAGAGTGTCGCCTGTTTCTCTATGGTATGCTCCAATCATACTTTCAATAATTGACTTGACGGAATCTTTGTCTTTTGGAGAAAGGGTTCCTCTTTTCATAAATAGGAACGACGTATATCCATCCATCTCTGGACCAGGATCATTTAATGCTTCTCTTTGACAAATAAGCCTTTCGAAACTTTCTCTTGCGCTATCAGTAAGGGGGATTTTCCTTTTCCCGCTTTCACTTTTTGGCTCTTGCACAAATGTTCCAATTCCTGGGACATATGATATTTGATGTGTTATGTTTAAACAATTATTTTTTAAATCAACGTCATCAATTGTTATTCCGCATAACTCACCAACACGAACTCCTGTTTCATGCAGTATAATAAGCATATCTGTATATTTCTTATAGACTTTACTCGTTTTAGAAAAGTCAATAAGTTTTTTATACTGCTCTTCTGACAATAAAATTTTTTTCTTTTTCGTAGGCTTTATAAGTTTATTCAAGCTAAATGAAAACGGATTATAAGAAATCATATTCTCGTCAACAGCCATTTGAAAAGCAGGAGAAATTATATTTTTCATATTTCCGATAGCACATTGGCTCATTCCATTTTCGTTAAGAGATAAGAACCATTCTTTCGCATCTAATGTCGATATTGATGATATATTTTTTTCTCCGAATGGATCGTTTTTTATTTTTCTAAGATATTGCCCTCGTGTATAAGCAGAAGTTTCTTTAAGTGATTTTTTGTGAATAGTTTCATATCGTTTTATCAACTCATACATTGTTATTATCACATCGGCCTGTTCCACGTCAGACTCTAAAGTTTGTTTCTTTTTGTCTCGAAGTGCTTTTAAATCATTTGCGTACATAGTATGCCGTTTTCCAAATTTATCTGTCCAGCGGTATTGATACAGGCCATCTTTTCTTTGACTCTCACCTTCTTTTAAAACTCTACCTTTGTTATCTTTACGTCTTTCCATAATATTAGACTCCTTACATTATAATAAAGAGCCTTGATGTGACGACATGAGTATACCACACCAAAGCTCAAATTTCAAATTGAATAAGACTGATCTATGTACTTTTCAAGAGCTTTACGTTTGATAAGACGTTTTCGGCCTACAAAAAGCACAAACGGACAGTTTTGTTCTTCCGCCATTTCTCGAAGTTTGCATTGACCAATATTCGAATATGCTGCAGCTTCTTCTATTGTAAGGGTGGCTTTTTCCCAGATTGGGACTTCTTTCATAGAATCTCCTCCATCTTCTCCGACCCGTATCGTGACACGCACACATTATATAAGAGCATCGCCCTGGTCATAAGGCCGACACCTCCGATACGAGGGGTCACCATAATATCTTTCATGTTGTAAACCTCATCAGCGCAGTCTCCATGTTGCTTGCCATTCTCGTCGTAGTTAATACCAACGTCAATGCAGACGTCTGTGTTGAATAGATCTATATGAGAAATAAAATTGCGTTTTCCAACCGCAGAGATGACAACATTTGCTAGTTTTGTAACGTAAGCAGTATTCTTCATGTAGCTCCCTGTACTATTAACAGAGATCACATTACAGTGTCTCCCGATCAGCATATCAACCAGTGGACGACCCACAATATCAGACTGGCCGCACACAAGCACATTCTTGCCATCCAGATCGTAACCAATGGAATCAAAAATCTTCATAACGCCAAGCGGAGTGCAAGGCTGAAATGGTGATGTAGAATTAAAGCCATCAATGTCAAGTTCATCTGGAATACAAATATTTTTAGGATCGATATGTTTTGGCAACGGAAGCTGAACAATGATACCATCTACGTTTTCATAATTATAATCTTCCTGTATCTTATCATTCAACCCATCTTCAGTAATCTCTTCTGATAACTTGATAAGCTCCGCTTCGATTCCCACCTCTTCACAGTCACGTAATTTACCTTTAATATAAGCGTTGGATGCAGGGTTGTCCCCTACTTGATAAATATGTAAAATAGGAGCATAGTCATCTTCTGCGATAATATTCTTGATTTTATCTTTGATATCTTGTGCGATAGATTTGCAATCAATAATCATTGTGAACCTCCTTTATAAGAATCCAAGTTTTATCAAGGTCGCTTAGTAATATCGTAACCCATATCTCGTGCAAGCTCTAAAAATTCCTCAAAAGACAAGTCGTGCATAATTTCCGCAGTAGATACTTTATTCGGAGAGACGCATCGAAATTGCTTCTTCAGTTCGATATAACTGTCACTATTTCTTTTGATTTTTACTGTTTCTGAGTGCTCACCGACATTTGGAATGGCAACATAAAAATGACTTTTAATTGTCTCCCCTATCCAATTTGGACGTCCAGCTCCATCTCTGTTATAAAATTTCGCTGAATATTCTTCAATCGAATTCTTCTCAGCGTATCGTAGCAAAGTTTTTTTATAAAAGATTTCTCTACGGTATGGAGCAATGCCACATAAGTCAGCAGAGATAATATAATATCCAAGCTCTTTCATCGATGTTCTCCTTTATACCCACTACTACTATACAGAATATTTCGTAGCTGATTGATAAAATCATCCACAACGCATTCACTGCAATCCAAATTAACCGTACACATACTACAGCCATCTATGTAATGCTGCATCAAATCCTCTAATGATTTTTCGTAGTATTTTGCCTTGTTTTTGTAAAACCCTAATTCTTCCATAAAAATTACCTCGTTACTGTACTAACTCCATTATTTTTAATCTGTCCTTTTTGAACATGAATTATTACAGAGTCAGCATTAACAGTATTGGTTGACTTATATTCGATATATGGAGTGTTGCTATCATATACAATTTTTACATGTCCTTTTATATTCATATAAGTGCCATTACAAAGAACCGTAAGCATCTCGTAATTTTCTGCTGGGATATTAGACACCATAGTAGATGTATATCCGTAGATACCAGATTCCAGTTCTTCAATAGTTGCAGTCCACTCAATCGGATTATAATGACGATAGATACCGTCGCCAATCGCCCATACAAAATATCCAATGAAGAGAGTTGCAAATATAACAATGATTGATAACAGGATTTTCTTGCCAAGAGAAATCTTTACATCTTTACCATCCAAGTTCAACACCACTTTCGTTTACAATATAGATGCCGTTGTCTTTTAAATACTCAATAAACTCTTCATGTGGTAATTTATGGGCGAGCTCACAAATAGTGTAGTTACTTCTGCCTTTTACCCACTTTGTTTCTTTTCTCAAGTTAGACCACTGATGTACACGAAATTCCTTACAACGCCATTTTAAATGAAAGGTATCAGCGCACAAATCGCAAATTGGTATCTCTACATAAAAGTCACCCGGATAGCGTTTTCGTCGCCACCACTCCATATCATAGAATACAATACCATAGAGTTCAGGATAATCTTCAAATCCATGTTCTCTAAGATAAGCAAAACATAATCCGTTGATAGTCCATTCTGGCGACCTTGGAACTGTGTATCGAAGCTGCGATTCTGTATGCGAGATACAGGCGTTGTTATATTTTCCGTCAATGCCCATAATGTACCAGTCGGATTTATAATAGCCTATTTGTTTAGTCATAACTAATCACATCCCCAGTATCATCACCCAACGGCCACGTGCATCCATAAAATGTTCCCAAATTTTCGATTTTAAAATAGTACCATTTTTTCTTCACGTAGTCATAAATACTGTAGCAAGTACAGCGTCCATCCGGCCAATGGTTCTTTTTAATAGTATCAATATCAAGTTCTAAAAATCGTTTAATCTCGGATAATTTATATGAAGCAAAGATATAATCCCATGGGCCACGCCAATGGATAAACCACATGTGCTCTACGAAGTTCGGCCATTCTACAGAAAATCGTTCGACTGGTTTACTTCTGCCAAAATTCTTATATTGAAGAAAATAGTTGCTGATACCGTGTACACCAGTCCAATAATGGTCTTTAGTGCAGATGAAATGAGAATAGCTTTCCCATTCTGGATTTTGTATTTCCCAGTGATTCTTTTCGATTGAAAATCTATCGTCCATTCAATCTACCTCATAAAAGTCTAGTTTTACCGTATTATTTTCTAATTTTTATAGCGATGATACGTTATTTATTTACCTTTCGGAACTGTTTCTCCATAAAGTCGTCCCATTTCATACCAAGAGGATTACCGTCAACATCCACACAGTTGCCATCATCATCACAATAAACAGCAGGCTCTGTTGGCTTGCCATAAAATGGGATAGATTCCTTTGGAACAATTTGAATTTCTTTGTTAGGATCATAATTGAAATCGTGAGTCCCATCGCAAGCTACGACATCTCCATCCGGCATTATGTAAACCGGCTTGAAGAACTTCTTGTTTGGATTATTTGATGTGTCAAAAGAGACTCCTACGATTTCGTATTTCTTTCCGTTAATTTCAACCATTAAAAATTAACCCTCCGAATGTGTCTATTTAAAACTTCCCGAATCTCATCAATAAAACTTTCAACAGCAGAATCTGCTTTTTCTTTCTGATATTCTTCTACAGAATCCACATCAACGTCAATATTGATTACATCATTATGGTATGGCTCTCCAGTCAAATCAATTCCATAGTTGATTTCATCGAACGGAGCCTCATACCAGCTGCCGTTTTCTCTATTAACAACCCCAAAGGTCAATTCGGTATTTTCATCGTAGCCTATTTCATTCAGCTTTTTGATAAGTTCTACAACCTTCATAATCAATCTCCTAAAACATACATTCTTTAAAATAAGCTTGCTTTGGCATATTATTTTTCTTTATCGCAAATTCTACAATATCGATGAAACGGAGATTCGATAATCTGCCAAAACACAGGTTTCCACTTGTGCTCATTAAAGATGCGGTTATTCTCCATAATGTCAACCGGATAAGAACCAGAATCACATTCAGGACAGTTGTACTTTAAATCACAATAATTGGCTGGCTTGAACTCTCCAATAGAATCTGCATCCACCCAAAACTCGCAACCGCAGAAAGAACATCTAAATTCTACTGCGTATTTTGTTTTTGCTCTTTCTTTACCATGGACTTCAATTCGTACAGCCATTTGGCACCTCAATCCACAAAAATATTTTCTCTTGGAACTGCTGGAAAACAAGAAACAACTTGTTCTCCGCACTCTGGGCATTCTGCTAGTTTTACGCCAGGTGCGTATTCTCGTATAACGGAATAACTCGGAAATTTAATATCTTTGTCATCAGCCCAAAATATGCATCCACATTTGCACGAAAACTTTGCAGCATATCTCTTTTTCTTTGGAGTCCCTTTGTGTTGGATAATCATAATCATAGCATTTTACCTCAATCTGCAAACATAAACGATGTACTAAAAAAGTTTGACCCAACAATCATATTTTCTTCAGATAAAGCAACCTTGATAACTTCATCGTCTGTATGCGTCTCGTCATATTCTGCTGTGTCGCATACTTTGTATATCTTGTCGTCCTTATTTTGAAACAATGTTCCCTCACCAAGTTTTAATGGAGTTGTTTTCTTTTCTTCTCGAATATGTGCTTTCATACTATCACCTTGATCAAATATCGTTACACACATCTATAATCCATCCAATAAGATTATTTAGTTTTTCTACAATCTTACAAAGGATATTTTTTAAATAATGTTTCTGTTCAGGCATACTGCATGTAAATTCCGCTGGGCCTTCTCTTTTCGGAGAACTCGTTTGCATGACATATACTTCATCGTTGCGAATGATTCCAATTTGAGTACAGTTATCGCCATTACAAATTTGAGTCTGATTTATTGTAACATTCCGTTTCATATATTTATTCCTCCCACCCACCCATAAATTTTAATTAGCAATCACAAATGATCCCAAGTCGAACTATAGTCAAATTCATCCAGAATTACCGTGAGGTCATATCGACCATGACCAATTTCATAAAAACCACTAAAGCCCTTTGCATCTTCTTTGAGCTTTGCAATATCTTCATCGTAATGATTCAGAGCACGCTGCCATGCACGATAATCTTTTTCGAGTTCTGTTTCTAAATATCTTTCGTGAAGCCGTTCAAGCCACTCTTCTTTAATATCAAGAGCTGGATAGATCACAAAAACATATTCGTAATCACTCTTCAGAAGCTGTTTACGAACTGCATCATGTGAAGATACGAACACAACATGTCCCTGTCTTGATAAATCAATAGTGACGTTGCAATACGATTTGACCCAATTATCGTCCTTTACAAAATTACTGCTTTCAAGATCGATTGCACGATGCGGATGACCAACTGCGTATGTACTTTTACCAATACATGGATATCCAATAACAATCATAAAAACCTCCGTAAAATTTACCTTTTATTCAGTAGGCCAACGGCCAGTCAATTCAAACCATGACTCGATAATGCTTATATCTTCATCAGTGAAGGTTTTCTTGCACTTATCAATTAACCATTCAACGCCATCGCCATCATAATTACGTATTTCCTCGTACCCAAGATCTTCAAGACATTTACAATATCCTTTTATTTGATCGTAATGAATGTGCTCGTGTATAGCAATCAAATCATTTCCTGAATACAGCTTAACCCTACTTGACACTCCAAAAGGTGCGCCTTTATCATAATAGTGCTCTACAAAATAATACTTCATTACACAATACCAAACTTGGCGTTTACCTTTTTCAGATTATCGGCAGCCTCAGCATATGCGTCGCGTGCGGCATGATAATCGGCCATCTTAGCTGCCAGAATTCGTTTTGCTTCCTGTTCGGCAGTATCAGCATTTGCGAGTTCCTGATTCAGCTGAAAACCTGCCGCCTTGATACCACTGGTAAATCCCTGCAGATCACTAGATGCAACCTTTTTCTCAGCGATATAAGTACTCTTCTTGCCATTGACAACAGAGTCTGTGTTGAACATCTTTACGATGCAATCAGTGGAGCCATCATTAACGTGATAAACATAAAAATACTTAGCCATAATCATTTTCTCCTTTACTCTGTAATATTATATCTTTCTTTATGTTTCTCGAACTCATTACTAGCTTCTAAAAATTTTTGCGTTGCATAGAATAATCTTTTCTGAAAGCTCTCACGCTCTTTACAAATTTTCTCAAGATCTTCTCTTACCAACTTTTCTTTGTTCCACGCACATAGAAAAATCGCGTCTACTTCTTTATATCCAAGGTCTTCCAATGCCATACAATACATTAAAGTCTCTTTTTCCGAGGAAAACCGTTTTTCGATAAAATTCTCCCCATCAACAACACAGGCAAAACCAACCGTATTCCCATCACATTCTTTGTGAAATACTTTCATAGTATCCTCACTTTCCAGAACTCCCAAACCCACCGGCTCCGCGCTCAGTTTCGTCCAATTCGGAAACTTCTTCAAAATCAGCCTGCCAGAACGGAACAACTGCCATCTGAGCAATGCGATCACCGTGAGTAATCATTTGAGGGATATTAGAATGATTATGTAGTGCTACAATATACTCTCCACGGTAATCCTGATCGCAAATCCCTGTTTTGTTCGCAGGAGCAAGTCCCTGCTTGGTTGCCAAACCGCTGCGAGCATAGATAGCGACATACCAACCTTCCGGCGGAGCCATCCGCAGACCAGTATGAACCTTAACGGTTTCGCCAGGCTGAATCATAATACAACGGTCACCGTTCTTATTCACCATCGTTGCATCATCAAAACCAATATAAGCGTACAGGTCTGCACAAGCTGCGTTTCTTGAGCCATAAGTCGGCAGATGAGCATCTTCGTACAGTTTATTGATTTTAATGTTAGGGCGATAAGCACGAGAACAAGCCTCAATAGTTCCGTTACGTCCAAAATACTTAGTTGCGTTTCCTAAATCCATATTATTTTCCTTTCTCATCTTCTGGAGTCCACCAAAGGACTGGTCTTCGTAAAGCAAAACTCTTATTACAGCCGATTACACGTTGATTGGAACTCCCCATGTACGGCAAAGAGATATCTCGTTTGGATTCGATATATGGGCCATCGACTAGCACGTTTATATTTCGAATAATTGTTACCGTTGTCGGAATAGTTTGATATTTCAATTCTTCTGCCGCTTGTTGAATCAATTCTTCCCATGTATATCCAGTCCACATCCAAATGTCTTTGCTTCCTTCAAACTCGTGTCTGACTCTTATTAAAATTTTGCAAATCATCTCCCTGTTCTCTGGATACAGTGGGTCTCCACCAGTAAGCGTAAGCCCCTGAATATAATCAGGTCGAAGTAAATCTACAATTTTATCGAGCGTTTCATCTGTGAATGGCTGACCACCATTCGCGTCCCACGTAGTAGGATTCTGGCAACCGTGGCAATGGTGATTGCAACCCTGCACGAAAAGTGTGACGCGCACCCCTTCGCCATTCGCTATATCACATGGAACGATTTTAGCGTAGTTCATTTTGTATCACCCATCGATTTCAAGATTTTATTTCGTTCTTCATAAAGATCCACTAATTCCTCTCCGACGATAGAAATTGGCTGACGCATCCTCATGAGTTCGTGCATGTCGTATCTTACAATCTCAATGTCGCGATCTACTTGTTCTAGTGTTCTCATCTCAAATAAACCTCGTCCACATACTTGCACATACGATAATAAAAATGTTCAGCGCAATACAGCCATACATTCCATTCTTCTTTTCGCCTCGGAAAATATATGTAGATGTGTCATACAGAATCTGCTCAGAGCGAATTACCGCTGCGGAGAAAATCAAAATAATATAAGCTTTGGTCATAAGCCAAGCAATCTCAGTCAACATCGATTAACACCTCCTCGACAGGAATAATCTGACCATCAACGTAATAGCACATCTGACCGTGCTCATTATAATAAGGAGACATATAGCCGTAGCCTTGATTTCCGAAGTATTTACTGAATAAGTAATACATAACGTGCGTATCTTTGTCATACACCATAGGGGTGTCACTAATACGATAGAACCAATTATTCTCTGCAGCCACATTCTCAACTGAGTCTTTCACACTTGTACTGCATCCAGTTAGCACAATCGCTGCTAAAAGTACGCATACGGCAGTATTTTTGAAAATCTTAAACATACTTTTCCTTTCTAATAAAAGCGGAATTTTATTTGCTACAATCCTTGTTTTTCTTAATCTTGTTGAGCAGTTTTTCGTATTCGTACTTATCGTCCGGCCAGTTAAGACTACTCCAATCCAACGCTTGCCCGCATTCTGGACAAAAATTATCAAACGGAGGTTTTAGTTTTTCAAGTTTCTTGTATAGATAACTATATCCACAACTTGGACATAAGACCATTTCACATAATGGTGCATTTTTAACCTTTTTAGGCATTCGAATTTTAAGTGCTTCTATTCCCATGTAACGAGCACGGTGGACTGTATATGAATCTTCGTAATAGGGATTTTTTGGGTCAAGAATCTCGATTGCTTGCTCAAGAGTCATCCCTATCACACTCCTGTTTTGTCTTATAGTCATCGAAGAACGAACCATAATCAAACCACTGATCTTTGATAATATTACCGATGATTTTCACAGATTCTCCTCTTTTGATAGCTGCACGGATATATTTTCCTTTTAGTGATTCAAGTTCAGAACAATCAACAACATCTAAAATCCTTACGATAGCTTCAGCTCCGCCTTCATAACCTTCAAAATTTGCGGCATTTCCATCTTTAATAGACTCTTCGTTAATGTAGTATTTTCTACCGATAGAAGGACCTGTGTAATTTACTCCCCATCCATCACCTTCTAAAGTGAGTGTAAGAGAAAGAAATCCGTAATCTTCTATTCCAAAAGATACATTTTTAATGTATGCGTTTCTCAGCTCGTATCCATTAGCTTCAAGAAGGTCTTTTGTCCATTTCTTCATATATTTACCTCACAAAACGGCACTTTTATAAAGCACTCCAATAATCAGTATATAAAAGTCGAGCGCTCACGTCTGGTTCGTAAGTAGCAAACAGATGTTCACGATGCCATTGACCGCGTACATATTGGATTGCTTCATATTCGCTGTCGGCGGGGACCTCATAGTATGAAAAACCACGTTCACCATCAGCCTTGATATACGACAAGATTACGCCATACACACGAGTTTGACCATAATTCATAACGAACCCCACCTTTCACGGCCACAAGTGTCACAGATGAAGTGCCACTTGTCATGCCAGCTGTGATTACTATCATAGAGCATCGATCCGCCACATCGGCTGCATTTAGGAAGGAACCAATGGAGTAGACGTTTCAAGAGTTTAGCAATCATTCTTACTCTTTCTCCACAATCCGTGCTTTTTCATAATCTCGAAGAAATCTCCCATAAGAGCATCGGCCATCTTACCAGAGATTTCAGGAAGATCTAAACCAAAATCTCTAAAAGCACAATGTAGACAACCCCATGGAGTTAAAGCAAATTCTTCATAAAAGTCATCTTCAGGATTGCTTTCTTTTGAGTCCAACGTATTCGTCTCGTACTCAAACTGTCTCACTTCATTCTTAGTGAGCCATTTCTGCCACTTGCCACAAACAGAACAATACAATCCAATCTGATTTCCTTTGCTCTGGATAAAGAAAGATTCACTGCCACACTTACATTTAAAGTCCACCTCAGCCACCTGCCTTTTCTACATTCTGAACCATGCAACTCATACCAGGATGAGATTTTTCAAAACGATGATGTGCTTTGTTCATGGCATCATTTTGATCCTGCGCTTTGACCATATATGTATTGAGTTCCTGATGCCCATCATCGTAGTACATTACTTCAACAGACCAATAATCCATATAGCTCCTTTCATGCCACCACACCCACCCTACTAATTTATTTATTGACTCTTGTTAGTTTTAAAACCTCCAAACACAAGTAGAATTAACCAGATTCCACTTGCAACCCACAGTCTAAAATTTGGCCCAAGCATTTTCCAAACACCGTAGAGAATAAGGACTGTGATAAACCAGGATAAAATAAATCCTAAGATATTTGCGAAAATTTTCATTTTTAAAGCCTCATTTACTCACCCTTGGTGACGACTGTATCTGCACCCTGAACGGTGACCCAACCATGCTTCAGACGAGCTTCTGCTTCCTTCATCTGAATCAGTTCAGGAGTAATAGACTCCGAGAGTACCTTGTTTGCATCAGCCTCGGCCTGTGCTTCGATCATCTTAACGTCAGCTTCTGTCTGTGCCTTAACCTTATCAGTCTCTGCCTGAGCCAGAGCGGTCTGCTTATTCAGCTCTGCAATTTCTGCATCCTGCTTTGCCTGCTCCTTGGCACGAATCTTCTGCATCAGGGTATCATCAGGCTGTGCATCAACAATCAGAGCGGAAGAAACATTGATACCATATTCTGCGGTCAGCTTCTCATTCAGATAGTTGGTGATTGCGGTATTAACGCCTGCACGGTCATCGGAATAAATCTGCATGACACTAAACTGAGGAGTAACTTCCTTGACGTAAGCAATAATATCGTTCTGAATCTTGCTCTCCATCAGGCTCTCACCGTCCATACCACCAAACTTGGTGTACAGTTCAACAACATGCTCCGGCAGGAAGTTATAATTGACAGTCAGGTTGATTGCAATCGTACCGCCATTAGCAGGAGCGTCAATGTGCCAATCTGCGTGTTCCTTTGCGCCATAGTCGGACGGAGCATTAGAAAAGACTACTCGCTGCTGAGTAATCGGAAACTCAGACACATGCTTCAACGGACTCATAAAATGCCAGCCCTGAGAAATAGTTTGCTGCTCAACACCCTTTGCAGAATAAACAACACCAACATAGCCAGTATGTACTCGCTCTGTACAAAGCACCGTACCAACTGCAATAAGGAATGCAACAAAAATTGCCATAAATTTCTTCATAAGTATCTCCTCAATCTTTGTAGTCATCTTTTAAAATGTAATAGGCGATAACCCATACAATCACAAAGAAAACAATAATTTCTTTCATATGTAATCCCACCAACCCACCACTTATACGTTATTTAGTTGTCGCTCAAATGAACTACTCGGTCACGAATCTCTTGGGTGCGTCCCTGATTCCAAAAATGGCTTCCTACGTACCCACAAGTACGCCGTGCGACATTCATTTTATTCTGGTCGCGGTTACCACAATTCGGGCACTCCCACACCAGCTTGCCGTTGTCCTCCACAATCTTGATCTCGCCGTCATAACCGCACACCTGACAGTAGTCGGACTTGGTGTTCAACTCGGCGTACATAATGTTGTCGTAGATGAACTTCATAACGCTAATTACGGCAGGAATATTCTGCTGCATATTAGGAACTTCCACATAGCTGATGGCACCGCCCGGCGAAAGCTTCTGGAACTCGCTCTCAAACTTCAGCTTAGTGAATGCATCAATGCGTTCACGAACATTGACATGGTAAGAATTGGTAATGTACTCATGATCAGTTACTTCAGGAATAATGCCAAACCGCTTCTGCAGACACTTGGCGAACTTGTAAGTGGTGGATTCCAGCGGGGTGCCGTAGAGGGAATAGTCCATATTCTCGGCCTTCTTCCACTCGTTGCACTTGTCGTTCATGTGCTGCATGATTTCAAGAGCGAACGGTTTTGCTTCAGAATCGGTGTGACTCTTTCCGGTCATATACTTCACGCACTCATACAGACCGGCGTAGCCCAGACTGATGGTGGAGTAGCCGCCAAAGAGCAGCTTGTCGATCTTTTCGCCCTTCTTTAGGCGAGCCAGTGCTCCATACTGCCAATGAATAGGACTCATGTCAGAAACAGTTCCGAGTAAACGCTTATGTCGAATCTGAAGTGCTCGATGACACAATTCAAGACGCTCATCAAAAATCTTCCAGAACTTATCTTTGTCTTTTCCAGAGCTACAAGCTACGTCCACCAGATTGATGGTGACCACACCCTGATTGAAGCGACCATAATATTTATGACCCTTTACCCAATTCTTTGCGTTAGCCACATTCTCAGTAGTTCGGTCAGGCGTTAGGAATGATCTACACCCCATGCTGACCCACACGCCACCCTTGAGTTCCTTCATAACTTTTGCAGAAATGTAATCGGGAACCATACGCTTTGCAGTACACTTAGCAGCCAACTCCGTCAGGTAATAGTATTTAGAATCAGGATGAATATTATCCTCATCGAGAACGTAAATCAGCTTCGGGAACGCAGGAGTAATCCACGCTCCGGTTTCATTTTTAACACCCTGAATACGCTGTTTTAGCATTTCTTCAATGATAACAGCCAAGTCATCACGAGTCTGTCCTTCAGGAACTTCATCCAGATACATGAATACGGTAATGAAAGGAGCCTGACCATTGGTTGTCATCAACGTAATCACTTGATACTGGATAGTTTGAACACCACGAGCGATTTCTTTATGTAAACGTTCTTCAACAATGCGATTGATGGTCTCCTTTGCTGGCATCTTATCAATCTCATTGTTTTGGACCATATCGTAAAACTCCTGATGGACTTCCTTCTCGATTTTCTTACGAGAAACATCTACGAACGGAGCCAGATGAGATAAAGTAATACTCTGTCCACCGTATTGGTTAGAAGCCACCTGAGCAACGATCTGCGTAGCGATATTACAGGCGGTGGAGAAGCTGTGCGGTCGGTCAATTCCAGTACCAGAGATCACAGTACCGTTCTGCAGCATATCCTCCAGGTTGACCAGATCGCAGTTGTGCATATGTTGAACGAAATAATCTGTATCATGTACATGAATGATACCCGCCTTATGCGCATCCAGAATATCCTTCGGAAGCAACAGTCGCTCTGTCAATTCTTTGGATACCTCGCCAGCCATATAATCGCGCTGGACGCTGTTTACAGTAGGGTTCTTATTACTATTCTCCTGATTGATTGCATCGTTCCGAATATCGATGATATCCAAAATGCTCGCATTAGTCTTTTCCTTTTCTCGGATTTCCTGACGATATTTACGCCACTGACTATACGCTTCTGCTACATCTGAAAAAGGACTATTTTTCAGACTGTCAATCACGATATCCTGAATCTGCTCAACCGATAGGATATCGGGCATATCGGCAATATAGTCAGCGATTGCATTTGATACACGAGCGTCGATACCACCAGGCGTACAGGTCATCGCCTTCTCAATCGCATTTACAATCTTACTCTTATCAAAAGGAACTTTCGTTCCATCGCGTTTAATCACATATTCCATGCAATCACTCCTTTAAATTCCAAGGACGACCTTAGAAAACCAAAATGTCATTATCATAGCTAGGAGCATCAACGCTACCAGCGGATATTCCCAGTTGTATCTCATTTATGTAAACCTCTTAAAACTTGACTTCATCGGCGCAATCAGGAACCACGGCAGTTTCAATGCTTGGAGCATGGATTTCTGGACGGAAAACCAAATCATTCGTATAGTCAGGCTTTGCATGACGAGGAACATACTGAATGCATTCTTTTACTGTCTTTCCAATAGTAGGAATATAGACGTCTCCGCAATCCGGCATCGTAGTCAGCTTATCATTAGCCTCATCAGGAATCTTCTTTAGCGTATCTACGACACTTTCAACAATCTTCTGTTGTTCCTCTAAAAGTCGGATTTTATAGTCCAAATACCAACGTGCCTTCGTTAAATCTTGAAGCTGAGAATTGCCATCTTTATGACCTGCCCGGCTTAGATACTTACCAACATTCCAAAGATAAGCATCTTTGTCTAACTGCCACTCCCGTAGCACTTTGATTGCCTCATAGGGATTGTCTGCACCGCCGTAATGGGCTGGATGATCTACGTTCTTCTTAATTTCATCAAGTGTTTCCATCAATAACCTCCTTATTTTTTTCAATAGGCTTATAAACATCTGCCAGCTTCGGATGACGGCCACAGCAACCACGACCCTCTGGGCAGAACGGATACTTCGGATTAGCCTCGCAGGAAGGAACCATCCAGTTTGCTACTTCATGGCAAACCTGTGCAACTTCCTTCTTCATTTCTGTAAACATCTCGCGGATTTCTTTTTGAGCCCTAGAACAAAGTCGAAGATGACTCATCTCAATCAAAGCACGAGCGTTCATCGTAATGTAAAACTCTGTACAGCAAGCATTTGGCAGAACTGCACGGGCGTCTTCATTTTTGGCGTTGTGATACTTCTTGAGGATCTGATAATCGGTATCAATGTCCGACATCATATTATCGAAAACATCAGCATCTTCACCGGTAAACGGGTTCACATACTTGAATCCATCCTCGCTGCAATAACGCTGGCTGCGGCAGCTCATGCTAATATGTCGATGACGACTAATCTGTGCCAGAAGTGCTCGGCTTACATCTTTGACGTAGAACGTAAAGTTGATGTGTTCAAGCACAGAATAGTGACCACTGGCTTTACATCCCTTGGCAATTTTATAGTCGTCAGTCATTGAAGAGTCATAACAAATACTCGCAGCTTCCTCCACAATATCTAAAGGATTCTTATCACTTGTAGGAATAACTCGCTGTGTATATGCGATCAAATCAACTGTCATTTAATCCTCCTTAATATTCGTCCTGCCAGTTTTCAGGAATGTCGTTCTCACCAATTACGATGCAATTTCTAGGTGCGACATTTAAAGTGTACTGACCATCTTGAACTTTAATCATTACGTTCATAATGGCGACAACTTTATGAATACTCCAAAGAACTCCTCGACCTTTTCGAGTTCTAGCTCTAAGAACTGTGTCGCCAATATGAATTTCTCTATTAAGAATATCGGTTACCATTTAATCCTCCATTACTTTAGAAGTGCAAACTTAAACCAATCTGGGAAGTTGGATACTGAGATCCCATACTTGACAAGGCAAGACAACAGCCACAACGCAATCATAATTCCGACCGCAATAAGATAATCCTTAAAAATCTTAATGAAAGCGATCCACATCTTAATCCTGTCTCTCATTTGCCTCACCTCTTTCAATCAACTCATCCACAGTAACCTCTCCACAGAGAACCTGTTTAAGCTGCTCTTCTGACAACTGATATGTAATCGGCTCTCCACACTCGACAGGATATCGAGCTAAGGTTCTATAATACTCTGCAAGGGCTCGTTCCTTACGACCCTGCTCACGATGGTCAATACCAATCATATCACCCCACCTCCTTCCTCAAGTTTTTCGCTCTTACCAGTCACGACATATACATCATCTTCAAGGTCTTCTTTGGGAATCATGACAATGTTTAACATTTTCCTGAATGATTCATTATCAGTTACGATAAAATAAAAAAATTCAGTTTCTGAAACTACTTCGCATGTAGTTCCTCTTTGAAGCCGAACGACTTCATCTATGCCAACATCTGCATAATAGTCCGTCCTGAAGTACATCCTCATTAGGACTCCTTGTAGGGTTCCATATCACCCTTCCAAATCTGGAAATAAGGATGTGCGTCAATGCCGTAAACCTGACCCTTCATGCCGGTACTGGTAATCTTGTAAGGCTTTCCGTCTTCAAGGCTATTGATAAAGTCCTGATACTGAGGACTCATCTTAAAGAAATCTTTCTTACCCTGAATTCTCTTTACCTTAATAGTGACCTCATCACCAATCTTCGGTTCCCACTCTTCAACTGGAATTCCAGCCAGAAAGTCGGGGCCACCGGCCTTTTTGATTCGCCGGGCAAGGATTCGTGCCTTACGCTGCTCTCTGCGCCGGTCTTCTCGATTCATCGAATTACTCATATTCTGTTCCTTTCAGCTTATCAAAGTAGGGATCGCCGTCTTGCTTCTCTAATAAGTTGAGCTCCCCGGCGGAGCCTACAGAATACAAACGAAAATTTTTAAAAATCTCAGCACCTTTAATAGTGGCTAGAGATGTAATTATGTACAATATATTGTGTTCTTCTGTGCCGTCCGTAAGTTGAACCTCAAGTCGTTCTTTCTTTGGAATGGCTAGTTTTTTAAAATCATTCATTTTGGCATTATGTATGCTTTCTCATTTTTCCGATAGCAATCAAAAATACGTGCGACAACATCGTAGCATCTACTCTCAGAGTCATAACTACCAAGGATAATTCCACGCTCACCCATGCCCTGCCTTGCATAAACATTAAGGCTTGCGGTATCAATGATTGCCATACGGTCAAGATTTATAATTTCTCCATCTTGCGTTAAAAGTAGCATTTTAACACCTCATAGATCAGCAAGTTGTTCAGGAGACCAGATATCTGGAATGTCCCAATCTTCTTCCGATTTTCCGTTATAAATTCCGTAAAAATATCCTTCGGAAGGCACATAGACGATTCGTTGCCATTCATTCAATCCATGTGACTCCTTTGGCTCAAAATCACGAGTCAAAATTCTACGTCCACCATTACTATAAGCGGATGTCTTTGTAGGAACCTCGATACATTTGTTATCAAGAATCCGAAGAATGTGTTTAATCGTCTTCTTTGAAAGATTCATGTCAACCCTTCCCGTTCAGCTTTCCACTGAGCGTACTTATCATAAGCAATCTTTTGAGCAAGTTCTCTATTCTCAGCGGTTACATAAATAGTCCACACCATTCCTTTATCATAAGGAGCCGAATCAAAATAATCAGGTTCCCACTCTTTGTCTTTAATATCTTCAACATCTCTATTAGAATGGATTACTAACCAGTTTCTATTTTTTTCGTAGTGATAAACCTTCCAGATCCCAATCGGATTTATGATACAATCCTCGTACTCTTCGACATCACCGTCGTAGGCCGCAGCGATTCTTTTCGCTTTTTCTTTATCTTCAGTGATAGTAATAATCCGATAATCTGAATATTCACCTTCGGTTACTGCATAATAAGTCTTCATAATCTTCTCCTTAACCGTAGCTTACTTCATTCATTACCATTTTTGCCCATCCAATAAAAGGAATCTTTTAACTTGTTTTTAGGCATAAGTCACCTCATTTTCACCAATCAGTTTTATGACTTCCATGATTTTATGTATTCTTTTTTCACATAGTCATAAAGTTCTTCTTTAGTTAATACCGGAATATCCATAAGCATATTGATAAGTGCAGCCGCAGAACGTGCCTCATCGACATTACTTTCTAAAACAGCCTTATCAAAAGATTCATTTACAGTCTCAAGAAGTAAACCAATATCTACAATTCTTTTATCAGCCATAAGACACCTCGTTCTTGTCATTTCGGAATCGTACAAAGGTCGGGAACTGTAGAGACTCAAAACCGGTTTTCTTGTCACAGCTCTTTTCCTTGTATTTTATTTCTACGATTTTTCCAATGTAATCATCAGGGTTTGCCCACACAGCAGCTCTCGTGGAATCATCAAAGCCAGAACCGACACGAAGCTCGTTACCCTTGTAGTCAACAACCAGAGCGCCCATCGTACCAGCTAGACGATTCTGACCTTCCTCAATCGCGGTGATTCGCAGGTCAACTGTATAGAAGCGCTTAACCTTTAGGCAACCATTGTGGCGCTTACGGCGGTACGGAACATTCCGGTTAATAACCAAACCCTCCCAATCATGCTGAACAGCATAATCCAGCCATTCATCAATCTTAGAATGGTCAGTTCCTTCGTAAACCATCTCAACAACTTCAATATTGTCCGTTTTAATCTTATGAATCTTATTCTTCAGTTCCAGCAGACGCTCCTTACGAACTTCGTATCGTTCAGTGCAACTATCTGTCTCAAACTGTTTTTCAGGAACCATATCGAAAATCACAAACTTGATGCAGCTCTTGTCTGCCGTGTCACTGTTCAAAATTCCCGTGCCGACAGTGAAATTCCGATTGTCCGAAAGTCCGTCTACGTTCTTGCGAATCAGTTCGCCATCAAACACGTATCCAAAGTAGCCAAGTTTTTCGATATCTTGAAGGATATGGTCAAGCCCAGTAAAAGCCTGTGCTTGTCTGGAAACCAACCGTCCCCTAAACCAAGTGCCACGACATCCATTGAGTTTGCGAGACGCAAAAATCTTTTCGTTAGGTTTCAGCTTTACCTTATCAATTGGGTATCCCTGCTGAACTTCCCAGACAGGAATAATCTCCTCGTCATATACCTTGTTAATAGTGGCGGCTTCAACACCAATCGGCAGATTCTTTGTGAACAGCCGCTTCAAGAATTCTTCGTGCTCAGGATTTTTATGTAAATAGTTCTGGATGGTTGCAATCGCTACGTCTGATCCAGTATTGTGACTACCAGCCATAATATAAAGGTATCCGCAACTGAGATACTGAATATCAATCTCCGGCTTGGCGCTCACCTGCTTGTTGATTTTTGCATCCGAAAGCCCTGTCACGATTGACGGGTCGAGAAGGAACTTGAAGAATGCCATCAGTTCGTCAGCTTCAGCACCAAAATCCTTTTGTGCATCCAGCAAAATGCGAGTCTTGTCTGTCTTTTTCTTCGTGCTCTGCAATGCCTTTACCATCGCATCGAGTTTACCTATGAGTTCCTTATCTGTCATAAAGCCTCCTTGCGCATCCTGTGTTATATAGTTATAATGAATAAAGAAAGGCTTGCCATTACGAGCAAGCCATTTCTTTCTCGTATCCTGTATTATATAGCTAAAGAGAGAATTTTAAGCCTCCGAGATGGAGACTTTTTATAGCTATATTATACAGGATACTCATATAATTGTCAATGCTTTTCTGAAAATTCTTTCCGTAAAAATTCCTTCAAGAACGTCCGCTTGTATGGAACTCTCGAAGTCTTTACCGCCCGATCAAGAGCATGAGTTTCAGCACAAATCACACAATACTTCTTGGCACGAGTGATGGCCGTATAGAGCCATTCTCTCGTCAGCATCAGGTACGCAGAGTTGTCCATGCCAACAATCACATACGGAGCCTCACTGCCCTGCAACTTATGACAACTTAAAGCATAAGCAAGTTCAAGCGTTGCCCAAATGTTATTCCCACCAAAGTAATGAGGAATGAAAATCGTTCCCCACTGGTCAAAATCAACCAGGATAAAACTACTCTCAATCTTTCGGATAATGCCACGATTTCCGTTGAACACCGGACACTTCTCTTCTTTTTTCTTTGTCTTGAGATTGTATGTGTGAAGCTCATAGTTGTTCTTGTTGATGATGACCTGATCACCCTCACGCAGAGTATACACCCTATCCTTGCCATCACCATAGATTGTGACCTTTGCTTCTGCTTGACCACGACTCGGATTCACAATTTCCTGAATAGCGTTATTAACTTCATAAGTACAGATACTACCACGCAGCTTCTGCGGAAGTACAATCTGAATCTTCGCACTGTCATTTCCTACCTTATTATATAAGGTACGGTACTGATTGATGATGTGGCTAAATGACTCGCCTGCATCTTTGTAGATATCCAGCTCCAAATCACGCAGCTCACCACGAATCTCATTACCTGCCCAGCCATAAGGAACCAACTGCGTAGCATTACGAACCTTAATGCTCTCTGTAATAATCGCTGACTTAGCAGCCTGACGGTGAATCTTAGTCAAGCGAGCCACCGGAACGACCTTGGAGGCAAGCATATCCTTGAAAATATTGCACATGCCAATGCTCTCAAGCTGGCCGTCATCACCAATCATAATAAATCGCTTGCCAGTTTCAATCGCTTGAATCAAGTCGTAGAACAGTTTGGCACCAACCATAGATGTCTCATCCAAAATGATAATATCTTCCTCCAAAGGATTGTTTTTATCATGAACGAAGCCACCATTTTCAATGTCGTAACCAAGCAGGCGATGAATGGTCTTACCGTCTTGGCCAGTAATCTCCTGCATACGAGCAGCAGCACGACCAGAGAGTGCAGTCTGGGCAAACGACTTACCACGAAGAACCTTTAGGACACCAGCGACAACGGTACTTTTACCGGTTCCTCCGTAGCCTGTCAAGATACAGACATTACTAGAGCATACCTTTTTAATAGCATCTTTCTGCTCCTCGGTGTACTCAATACCAAGAGCGCGCTCTGCCTCGTCGATTGCAGTATCCATGTTTCGGCCAATCGGCTCGACAGGTGCGTCCGCCAGACGCTTGATTTCCTTTGCAATCTCATTTTCCAGATTCCACACTCTTGTTAAAGCAAATTCCTGACGATCATCACTCCACCAAAGCGTTTCACGTACATCATGCAGATGAAAAAGTGCCCTCTTGATGACCTCTTGGTCTCCCTCGTCCAATTCAAGTTCCTTGATACAGCTATTGATTGTCTGGTTTGCCGGGATAATAGAGTTACCTTCTTCAGCACGGGCGGCAAGAAAATGCATAACGTAAGCTTCGATTCTGAATTGCGAATTGTGCTTTAAGCCCATATTTAAAGCAAGAGCGTCAGCTTTTTTCCAGCCGATGCCATACGCATCATCAATCAAGACATAAGGATTCTCCTCAATCTTTTTTACCAGAATGTCTGCACCGTGATACTGACGAACAAGCTTTTCAATAGCACTAGGGGTCAGACCGTACTCAATTAGCTTTGTGTACGCCTCACTGTTATCAATGTTGTTTTCATAAGCATCAATGATCTTTTGAGCTCGGCCTTCCGTAATACCACTAACAGTGCAAAGCGATTTGATATCACCATTCTTGATAATCTCATACGGATTTTCGAATGCTTCATAAAGCATCTCAAACTGATGGTCGGTCAGGATATAATGGAGAAAGCTTTTCTGTTCTTCCGGGTCAGTAATCTCTTGAAACTCATTCATGTAGATAATTTTATACTGATCACCAAACTTTTCATGATAAACATATTCACCACAGAACGAATAAGTTTTATTCATATCGAGGCTAGGAACGTTGCCTTTTAGCCGGAGGTCGCTGTATCGGCTAATAATAGGATTTCCCTGTTTGACTTTTACCACCTCGGCAGAGAAAGTGGCGAAGCCGCCGGGCTCCACCTCCTTCCCATCTTTCGGATAAAAGACTCGTTTTATCCTGATGTAGCAACGGATCATATTTTCATTAAATTTCTTATCTGCCACTTTACAACCCTCTTACACTATCTCTCTATCACGCAGCCACTGCTTGTAGGGCTTCATCTTCTCAACAATGTACGAATTTTCTTTTCTCTTGCAAAGGATTGCAAGATCGCTACCCTTTGAAATCAGACTTGAATATCGTGCATACTGAGATGCCCAACAAATCATTTCGACAATACCACCTGTCGTGTAAACATGTAAGTATGCAAACTGGTTGCCACGTTTATCCTTCTTTTTTTGGATATCTACGATGACACAAATAGCAGTTGCCTTACCGCCATCCTCTACAGTATCAAGACCAGCATCAATATAGGTGCAAGCATCCTTAATGGGATTGCTAGTCAAGAACATTGAAAGGGTTTCAAATTCCCACATGTGCTCGTCTTGCATATACTTTTCAGCAAACGCCTGCATAAAGGCATTCCGCTTTTTGTCTTTTTCTTTCTTCCGATTCCATGAGTCCGCTTCCCAGCGCTCCCTTCTTACCTTATTATATAAGGCGAGTCTGGTAGGTTTGTCTTTAATAGAATCTGTGTCAATTCCGTATTCATCTTTGAGAATAGAGATCTTGGGGAGAGATGCCATTTCGTGGAAACTCTTCTCTTTATACTCGTTCTCAAAAACCATATTCGCAAAAGTGATTAAGATTTTTCTCTTGTCCTTTGTTGGAATAGCTCCCGCCTTAATCAACTTGACAACGTTTGAAGTGCCAATCTTGCCACCGTTTGCTCTCTGAACAAAGTCTGCCAATCCAGAATATGGACGGTCTGCAATCACCCCTGATGCGACACTCTCGCCCATTCCCTTAATGGCTTTCAAGCCAAACAAAATTGTGTGCTTCTCCGCATCGGCCTTAAATTCCATATCAGACCTGTTAACACTTGGAGGAAGGACCCGAATATGTAGACGGTCACATTCATTGATGAACACACCCATTTTGCCAGAATCATCTTCTTTAGTAATCATACACGCAGCCATGAAATACTCAGTATAATGAGTCTTCAGGTATGCTGTCAGGTAAGAAAGAAGCCCATAAGCAACTGCGTGGCCCCGGTTGAAGGAATAAGAAGCCTGTTTTAAGATCAATGCCCACATCTCAGAAATCTGATAATCGTTCCATCCTTTCTTGTGAAGACCATCTCTAAACTGGACCTCCAAGGATGCCATAACATCTTTCTTTTTCTTACCAATGGCACGACGAGCATTGTCAACCTCAGTTTCAGGGAATCCTGCATAACGAAATACTGCCAGAGCCTGTTCCTGATAAAGAAGAATGTACTGAGTCTTGGCAAAAAGCTGTTTGATGTCAGGATGAAGTAGTTTGATAGTCTCTGGATGAAGCTTATTGGAGCAATACGTCGGGAAACTGTCCTTAGTACCAGGGCGGTTTGCTGCATTCACAACAATGATATCCTCGGCGTTGTCACATTTTGCTTCAACACACATCTTTCGAGCTTCAGCAGACTCCATCTGAAAAATACCAATTGTGTGTCCAGACTTATAAACTGCGTCGTAGACCGCCTTATCGTTTAGGTCGAGATGGTTGATGTCAACATCCTTCCAAGTTAGACCGGCCATCTTTAATGTGTCATCAATCGTATCCAAATTTTCAAGACCAAGAAAATCCATCTTGACCAATGATAAGTCGTCCATTGCATTGTGCATTTCAAGCTGACACATCTGATTTCCTTCTCTATCCATACAGAGAGGACAATATTCAATGACAGGCTTAGGTGTAATCAAAGTTCCTGCAGCATGGCGACCCATACTTTTCGGTAAACCTTCAAGCCGCATAACGTACTTAAACCATAGAGGGAACTTATCATACACATTAGAAAGCTGCTCGCTCTTTCCAAGAATGTCCTTCAATAGAACTTCCTTCTCAACTTCTTCTCCGAGATCATCCAATGTTTTCACGGTCGGAATCAACTTAGCAACTTCATTTCGCAATTCATACGGAATCTGCATATAATATGGGCTTTCTGGATCTTCGTTCAGTACCTTGCCAATATCCTTAATGGCAACCTTGGTAGATAGAGAATTAAAAGTTGCGATTGGTGCTACACTCTCTTTTCCAAAAAGCTCTTCTGCAATAGAAACAAGTTCTTTGCGACGACGACGGCTAATATCAAAGTCGAAGTCCGCGAGACTCTTACGACCCTTATTTGCAAAACGAGAGAAGTCAAGATCCCAACGAACAGAATCAATCTGCGTAACGTTTAGCATAAATAGACATAGACAGTTTGCACCAGAACCACGAGAATAGCCACGAGGGATACCTCGTTCATCGGCCACTTTACAAAGCATATACAGCATGATGAAATAGTCGATGTAGTCAACATATTCCAAAACGTCAAGCTCCATCTCAATTCTGTCCCGCCGGGTTTGCTGTTCTTCTTTACTCATCCATCCGAATTTTTCATCGAAAGTAGAATAAACAAGGTAGCGTAGATAATCCAGATGCGAATCAAATTTACCTTCAATTTTCACTTCGGGCATCTGATTCGGCTGACCGAGGCCAATGTCAATATTATCAATCATATCTGCAATCTTCACAGACATTGAGCAGCCTTCTCGGATGAAGTCTTCATCAAACTGCTTTGAAAGTGTTCTCAGCACATCGTCTTCTGTCTGAAGATAGCAGTCAACATAACTTTCTCCAACTTCTCGTCCTTCTCCAATTTCTACAAAAACTGAATGTGCATCAACATCTTCCTTGGAAAGCATATGAGCATCGGTTGTAATGGTATACGGAAGATTGTACTTTTTGATAAAAGCTGCAATTTTGGCATTAGCTTCAGCCTGATCTGGCGTATCATGAGACTGAACCTCCATAAACACGTCATCAAAGATCCATTTCAGTTTGTTCCATAACTGCCATGCCTCAGTCTCGTTTCCATCAACAAGCAATCTACTCATTCGACCAACTTGACAGGCCGTAAGACAGATAATACCTTTACCCCACTCGTTTTGTTCAATGATGTTCAAAGAAGTTCGAGGCTTTTTATACATGCCATCAACGCAAGCATTTGAAACAATCTTAAATAGATTTTTTAAACCTGTCTCGTTCTTTGCTAGTAAAACAAGATGATAACGAGGTTGTTTATAGTCTTTTGTATCGGCTTTCTCTGCCTGATTATCTACTTCATAGACTTCACAGCCGATGATAGGCTTAATACCTTCTGCTTTACAAGCCTTAACTTGGTCAACGAAAGAGTGCATCTTGCCATGGTCTGTAACAGCAATAGCCTTTTGACCATTCTCTTTAGCAAAGTTTACAAGTTCCTTGACGGTAAGAATAGAGTCAAGTAACGAACCCTGCGCTGTATGTACATGAAGATTTACAAAATTATCTGACATCTATTCTCCTTCCACCATTAAAACTGATTACGTTCCTTCAGGCGCTTAATCCAACGCTTGCGCTTCTCATCAGCAATCTTATCTGCCTCTACAGTGAACTTCCAAATCTTTTCCGCATCATCATCAAAGTATGCGTAGATACAGTTCAGTACATCACCGAATTCTTCTACGAGATTTTCGTAAGCTTCATTGATGCTTACCGGCGTTGGATTCTTCATGTCAATTGCACGATAAAACTTTATTGCAGCCTTTGACAGTTCTGAACCTTCCTCTCCCATCTGAATAAGGATTTCATTGCCGTCAATATAATCAAGCACTCGTAAATTTTTATCTTTAATCATCTGTCTGCTCCTTATCTTCGATGGACACTCTCAAAGTTACAGTCTTACCATCCTTTGTTGTCCATGTGTATCCACCAAAAGTTCTATTGTTGAACTGGGCTTCAGAAAGAAGCCAATCACGAACTGCCTCGATAGCTTCATCTGTGACACGGGTTTTATCTTTCCACTCTGTTCCATTCTTTTTAACAGTTCCTGCGTAAATACCAAACATACCACAGCTCACATGATATTCACTCATCCGTATTCACCTTATCTCCAAATTTAATAACATCATCAAAAAGCATCACATAATTGTCAGTGTACTTGTTACCATGGAAATGGCCAAAATACCAGAACGGCTTACCAATATGAGTCTCTTCCAGAATATCAAGAATGTCATCAAGAAAATCCTCCGTAGAACTATCAACAGTGCTTTGATCAACACAACTAAGAAACAACTCTGTAGGAACGTAGCGTGTCGGACAAGTGTGACTTAACACAACATCGATACTACTATCGTTTACCTGCTGCGCAACTTTCTTTTTTATTTTTTCATTCGGCTGTTCATCGGGAAACCAATTATATCCCCACTCCAACCGATAATACTTATCCACAGAATAAGCTCCACCACAAACAAGACAATTCAGCATCTCTATGCCAGAAAGAATCTGGTAAACCTCACCATCAATAGCAAAATACTGGTTTGGATACTGCGGGTCATACCACACTCTTCCGCAAATATCACCACAAATCTTCCTTAATTTGTAACCATCCTTACGAGACGGGCGGCGCTCGTGGTTGCCATGAATACAAAACAGATTTGCAGGAATATCTGCGGCGATAGTCTTGATACTCCATTCACGAGGGTCATCCTTGCCGTAGTAGTTCAAACCGACATCGCCAAGGCAGACAATCCAGTCATTCCTTCCAAGATTGTGTTTATGGCAAAACTTTTCCAATTCTAAAAACCGATTGTAATCACCATGAATATCGCCTGTAATGTAAACCATTCATTCACCCCTCTCATAAACTCGCCAATGCCATGTGCTACCATCGCCCGGATAAAACCTATCGCAAAAGTCCTCAAAGCGACATCCTTCGCATGGGTCATCTTTTGATAAATCTATCACTGGATGGCTTTGGCATTCTGCGATAAATTCTTTAACGTCTGCTTCAAACTGTTCAGGCATCAGCATTGTCAATCAACTCTCCATTTTTTACAACCTTAGCCTTATCATCCCAATATTCATCAGCCCCGACCTTTCTAGGAGCAGTGCCAAAATGCTCTTTCCACTCAGGAAGACTCTCATTGATTGCATCAAATTGAATACCCCAATCAAAGCAAGCCTCCATTGCATCATATAAAAGCTTTCCTTCCCGGCAAGTCCAGAGAATCAACCCAGCACCATGCTTCTGTTCCTGAATTGCTTGATAAATGACATTCCAGTTTGGCTCACCGATATCAGGATAATTATTCTCACAGAGAGTTCCATCAAAGTCGATGGCGATAGCACGTTTCCAATTTCCCATATCAAATCACCTCAAAATCAACAATCTGTGCTTGCGGCGTAACCTTGTTTCCGTACTGATTCAAAGACAGTCGGCATACGGCATTGATGTATTTCTCTTCCTGACTACCATAAAAGTCATTATTGATCCAATCAATCAGTCGTCCATTATCAGCAAAGCACACAAAATCAATGCCTTTTTCTTCATCAGAATACTTCCACATATTGCCGTTCTTGCCCATCGGAGCACATCCACTATGAATCAGCGGAATGTTTTTAATGTAGAAATACGGCTCGGAGATTCCCTGTGCCCAGATTTTATGCATTTCATACATGGTCTTCGGCAATGTAACAGTCAACCTACTATAGTCAAAATCAAAATCGACCACGATTTCCTTACTCATCGTGACATCTTTAAGCAGCTCGTTACAATCCGCAATCGCCTTTGGAACATTTTCTTTCTTGATTTTCACACCAGCAGCGTTATCATGACCAAGAACTGACTCAAAATCTCCGGTACTCATCAAGAACTCCTTTAAACTTTCAATCGGAGAACCGTCAGGATTTCTCATTGAGCCACCGTAATAATCCGGTTCATCAGCGAAGGTGCGAAGCAGTACGCACGGTTTTGCATACATTTCAGCCAACTTGATTGCCACAACACCAGTCAGAGTGTTATCAAGAATGCCAGTAGAGTTGCAGAAGAGAATCTTATTCTGGTCTGCGCCATGCTTTTCAATCAGTTCCTGAAGCTCTGCGACAGCCTTGTCTTTGGTCTTGTTTTGCTGATACTTGCAAGACGAACACTCACGAGCCACATGCTGTGCCAGAGTCTCGTCAATCGTGACACCGGCATTCTTGCCACGAGTCGGAGTATACTGGAACGTCTGTTCCTCACCGACCATTGCACGGAACATCCGCTTCTTTTGCTCAGATGAACCAACACGAATCAGTGCGTTCATCATCGGAACGATGTAGAACTGAACATCATTGATGGTCGGGTCACCCTTGATATTGAAACTGTTTGCCTCAATCAACGCACAAATCATCGGATTTACAATTCGTGCCAGACCTTTCGTGCAAAGGCGCTTTGTCTCATGCGAGTGCATATCCATGACATCACCGATGTTTCCAACAGCCACCAAATCAAGATATCGGTCTGCAACATTAGTCCAATTATCTTCATCAACAGCCTGAAGGAATTTATACACCACGCCAGCGCCAGAAAGTTCCTTGTTAGGATATGTACCATTCTGATTGTTGACGATTACTGCGTAAGGATTCTCTCTGTCGCAGATGTGATGGTCAAGAATCAGAATATCGATACCCTTATCACGAAGTTCCTTACATTGCTCAACATCGTTACTACCAGCGTCAGGAATAATCAGCAGAGTTGTTTCATGTGGAACTTCGATTTCTTTAGAGAGTCCATGTTCTTTACCACTATGATGCAGAACATTGATTTTTCCAAAATAACCAATCGCCTTCAAATACTGAAACATCATTGAAGCACTTGTGAAACCATCCACATCACAGTCTACAAGGATAGAGATAGTAGACTTTTTCCAAAGGTGCTTATTTAACATCATAACTGCATACTCAATATTGTCCAGCAACCACGGAGAATTTAAGCAAGAATCATCCAGATTCATGTAGGTCTTATAATCCTCGACCCCTCTATTCTCCATAATCGTTCTAATCGGGTCTGATAGGTCGTTCCTACTTCCCTTCCATAGCTTTACATTCATTTAATTCTCCTAACGCAGTTCTCAATCAATGCCTTAAATTTTTCAGGATTATCAGTCGGGGCTTCCTTTTCATCCAGAATCCCTTTATCATCTACTACAGCATACACACTTACGCCATCGACAAATCGATTGGCGAGAACCATAAGCTCACTAAGCTGAACGTCTTTATCAAAGACGAAACAAATATCAACGCAAAGGCGTGTCAAAATTTCAATTTGATTTTGTGAAACCTTCTTACCGCCAGTCGCCACACAGTTGCAGACATCCATGTTCCACATCTGCATGACAGACTTTTCAGCTTCACCAACATATACCAGACCTTTATTCTTAATGTACGGCTCTGTCTTATACAGACCATACAGAATACGGTTTCTGGCACACGGCTCAAGATACAGATACTTTAATTCACCTTCAGGCGGCTTACCAAAGTATCTTCCCTTTACACCAACCAGAGTACCAATTTCATCTCTGATTGGAATCGTGATTCTATTTGTCAGTTCATCAAAGCCAATCTCAAACTCCTGCTGCGTCTCATAAGATATCCCATCGTCAGCAAAAATTTGGTTCACATAAGGTTTATAATAGCCGAGAATGGCTTCGGAGATGGGGACTATCGGGCGGTCATCCTCGTGTTCTTCACCTTCATTTTGCATGGCGATGAGTTCTTTTAGAATCAACATACTTTTAGGAAGGTCTTCCTCGAAGTTGTGATAGTAGTCAAGACCAACCCATTCACAGATTTGCTTAATAGCTTTTGGGAAAGACAGTTCCAAAAAGAACTGGACGACAGAAATCAAATCATAACTGGTCTTTCCATTGGCAATGTCTCGTGTGTAATCTACCGCAGTAAGATTTTCATTCTCGTAGATACAGAGTGCCGTTCTATTGTCACCATCTGGATTTGCACACTGGTAATAACCAGCTTTATGACTAATATGATGACAACCAAGTTCTTCCAGAATCGGCTCAATCTGTTGTTCTTCAAGAATGTAATTTTTCAGATCTGCGATATTTACCATACTTTAGATTCCCACTCGTCAATACACGTCTCAATAGATCTCATTAAACAGACATACTGAATTCTATTCAGTGGGATAATCACATGCCCCTCTGGGTCATCAGGATAAAAACTCTTGAGCGAAACATACTCACCAGTCAGCCATGCAACCTTACCTTCCCAACACGAACCATCATTGCAGCAAATGTCAGTCACAATAGTATTGTTACACTCTTCATCTGTTGCTTGTCGTTTTAAATTTCTGAGAATAGTTTCTTTATCTTGTTTAAAAGTACCTTCTGTAACTTTTATGTAGTGGCAATCCATTCAGCCACCTCCTATTACTTTCTGGTGCAGACACCAACCTCTTTCCAGACATTTTGGTTCAAATTTACTTCAAACATGATTTTCTTCTTCTCACCAAAACGGTTCTTATCAATGTTTCCAACATAATATCGTTTGTCTGGATTTAACCGATGAGCACAGTCGCCGCCCCATTCAGGGTCATGAGAGATATACTGATACTTCACGAACTTATCTTTTGGAATCTCCTTAAATAGAACCATCGTCCAAGCAACGTGCTTAATCATTTTTGACTCAGCAATGTTATTTGAATTCAACTCATCAGGAAGATACTCATGGGCATTTTCAGCCAACTGGATACTACCGTAGATAAAAATCTTTAGATTCTTTGCAATCTCTTCGAGCTCAGTGGCTGTCACCTTGAACGCTGCCCATTCACCAATCGAAGCAATATCGTTCTTTAGAGTATCGTAAAACACATACTTAACTCCTTGGGTGAGAGCTGCCTTCTGGATTTCAAATCGCAAGGACTTATCACTATAATCAGCGGAAACGTCTTTTGCGATAATCAAGCCTTGTGATTCGCTCTCAATCCACTGGCAAACATCAAGCACATTGCGATACTCTTCGCTTTCCTCGTAGACACGAGCGGTAAACTCATCAATGCTTTCTATGTATTCTCCGTCTTCGTTTTGCTTTCGGAAGATAAAGTTTCCGTTTGCGTCCCGGTACATCCCAAGGGTGATTTCTCGCTCATCCTTATGGAAGCGATGACCATGCAGCTCTTGAAACTCAGGATTATTGATGGCAGTGACCAGTAAGCAGTACCGGACGGACTCAAGATCCATTTCGTTCAGCAGTAGAAGAGCTTTCTGCTTTTGAACCAATGTGACGTAGGCAACAATCGCCATCATATATCTAGTCTTACCAGCGTTAGATGGCATACCATTGAACATCACAGTGCCCAGCTTCAATCCTCGGAACAAATCATTCATGATAGGATACTGGAACGGCAAACCCATATCAGGAACACTCAGACGTTCATTGACCATTGGCAGCAGACCATTATTCAAAATTTCAGCATCATCGTTTGTGATAATAACCGTATTGATCTTGTCTGCCTTACCACGAATCAATTTGTAAATGTCCTGAGCACCAAACATTTCAAACTGTCGATGCTTCAAGATTCCTTCAATGTTAAATCCGTTTCTCTGGTACTCACGAAGTAGCGAATATTTCTTCAGGATATTAAAGTATCCCTTGATATCATCGTCATTCGCAAGGCTCATGTAGTATTCAATGGTTGACCAGCCCTTTAGTCGCTTATATTGGGACAATCTGGACTCATCTTCAGCCATAAACGTTAAAACAGACGTTTTATTAAATTCTTGAGTCCGAGTTTCGTAAATAATCAACGCTGCATCGTAGAAAAATTTTGTTGCTTCATCGGCAAAATCGTACTTGCTCTTGACATAATGCCCATACTCAACCAAATAGTCAGGATGCTTGTAAATTGCGCCAACAAATAGAATTTCGTTCGGGATATTTGAAATGAGTTCCACTCATCCACCTCCCTCTTTTATATCTCATCGAGAATTGCATTTATATCAATTTCATTCTCGTTTTTACTCTGTTTCGGTGCTGTTTTCATCCGTTTCAGTACCGTTTCAGTCAGATTTTCCTTCGTTTTGTCTTCGCTTTCACTGCGAATCGAAGCAAGTCTTTCTTTTCGTTCGAGATAACTAGGGTATTGAGCCAATAAAACAGCCAAGTCGTAATTCCATCGCTGACTCATATCACAGCCCTTTGCTTCTTTCTCGGCAATTATTTTATCTAGTCGGGGTTTCGCTAGAACCCACATATCGTAAAGTTCTAGCGGAGGAATAGAACCTCTATATTTGTAATAATTACCGGAAATCAACTGTGTAAGTTTCGAGTAGAAGTTGCCAGGAACAACCGCCGGGGCGTATATATCTCGAATATGGTCGAAAAGAATCTTTTTCTCTTCCTGTTTGATATGTGCAAGCTCACGATTGTGGTCTTGCTCTCTCTTTTTGGAAAGAAGATCATCGACCTTTTTATCCGTAGTGTCATTCACTTTGTCAAAAAATACCCTTAGTAGGTCATCTGTCCAAGGGCGTTTTTGATTTTTCTTTTTTTCTACAAAACAATCCTTATGATAAAAACCAGTCTTGTCATAGAAAAACGTGCTACGGTCTCGCTCGATGAAAATGTTCTTCCCGCAAATCTTGCATTTACGGGTTAGTTCCATTAAGCCAGTTCCTTCTCCATGACTGCGGCAACCTTCTTCAGTTCCTCAATATCAGTCATAGAACGGAATGCGGTAGACAGGCCAGCCGCCTTAACAGCCTTCTGTGCGGCACTCTTCTTCATAGGAGAAGCGGAAGCAATCAGGTCATTCAGCTTTGCCTTGATGTCATCCATAGAAGGCTCTTTACTATCGGAACTCTTATCTGCCGGAACATCATCCGGCTCATCGTTTTCGATACCAAGGTCACGCATACTCAGCTTAACCTCAGTCTTAACAGCATCGTTTAAGCCGTTTTTGATGACGTTCTCCCGATTCTTTGCGCTACTAGAGATAATATCCTGATACTCAAGCAGGGTCAGATCCTCAACGACCTCACCGCCCTTATGCATACCGGTACGATCCTTATCGAAGAAAGCGAGCTGCTGACCATCCTGAAAATACAGGCGGAACTCAGTATCAACGTTGTACTCCTGACCAGCAAACCCATCAGGAATCTTACGACCAGTAGGCTCACTTACGATAGAGCCATTCACAACCTTAGTATGCTTCTCGTCCTTCTCTCGGCAAACAACGATGTAGTTCACACCAGATGCATTCAGATCCAAAATCAGAGACTGACCCTTGAAGTTCAGGGTATTGAAATCCTTGAGCTCCATGCCAGCACCCTCAATCTTAACTGCCTTTTCATCACCGGTCAGACCCTGAGATGCAGCCTTAACCTTGGCACGCTTCTGCGAAAAGGCGGTGAGGCCCTGGGTAGCAGTCATCTTGAGGATGGAAGCGGAGTCAACAACCAGAGCGTCTGCACGGAACGGCTTGCCATCTGCATCCAGATAAACATCTCCATTCTCATCCTCAATATCCTCATCGTTGGTAACCATCTTGATATAATCCTGGACCTCTGCTAGAGACTGTGTGTAAACAATCAGCAGATTATCAGGATTCACACCATTGGCTTCCAGCTCCTCGGTGTAATTATCAATAGAACCATTCTCGGTATCCAAATATAGAACACGGAACGGCTTACCGTCTGCATTCTTCAAATAGCACAGCTGCATAGCAGTACGAGACTTACCAGTTCCCTGTTCGCCATAAATCAGCATATGAAGCTTCTTACGAACAGCAGATGCCTTACGAATCATAGCCATATATGTAAATTCCTCTCTAAATCTTTTCTTTTATTAAACTTTCAAACACTCATACCACGGATCACCCGTTTCAACTGCATGAGCAACATAATCTAACTGACGGGTGATGTTATCCACACTATCAACCAGAAGGTCTTTGCACCCTACCGGAACAGCACCACCATTGCATTCTGCGTCAGCTTTAGCTTCTGCAATAATCTCAGGATGCGTAGTAAACACAATAGACATCATCGGAGAGTCTTCTTCAGGTTCCTTTTCAAGTGCTTCGATGTAGACAATGTAAAATTTCATGCCATTATAGGCGGTATACTCAAGAGTATTCTGCATAACAAAACTCCTTATGTATCCTGTATTACTTAGCTAAGGCTAAAAATTACACTCCCCAGTCATCCTCTTCCTCGTTTACAGGAGTTGCAGTAGACTTGTTAGAACCACCCCACCAAGAAGTGTCGTTCTCAGCAGCCTTGCCGTCGAAGTCCTTCTTTGCCTGAGCGTTGGCAGCAATTTTTGCCCGTGCCTCAGAGATATTGTCCTCAGTGTAAGTGGGCTCCGCATCCTTATCACCAGGATTCGGATCAAAGGAATCAGGATTAACACCCTCGATATACAGCTTGCGAACTGCCGGAGTGCCCTGACGCTTCATCTTGTTAGGACCACCCCAGATATTCTCAGTCTCAACTTCCTCAACCTTCTGCTGATTGACGATGGGACCAAAACACTCGAAACTAGTGTAAGGCTTCAGACGCTTACGAATAGAATCAGCCAAAACCTTATTCTGAGTGTTTGCCTTATAGTCGATGAAAAACTCTGCATCCTCAATGGTGCTGTAGTTCACGATCTTTGCATCGACAACTACTTCATCGTCCTCATCGCTCTTACGGCAACCAGTGTACACAATGGTCTGAGTGAACAGAGCCAGCTCTTCAAAGCCCTCTGCATCGAAGTCGATTTCCTTAGAACTCAGAGAAACCTGAGTAGGAACAAATCGAATCTGGTGCTTATCGTTGTAAGTGCTGTACTCGATGTTACCACGGACATACACGTTGTCACCGTCATGCAGATTCTCGGAAATCTCCTTAGCTGCATCAAAATCGGTCAGAGTCTTGTTATCATTGACGACCTTACCAGACTCATTCGTCTTCTTGGTAACACCGACCTTGACGCCAATCATATCATAGCCTTCCGGTGCAACATAAGTCAGACGATCCTTCCAAGCAACTTCCTTTTTATCCTTCTCGATGCCCCTGTCCTTATCGGCACGGCGGAAGAAGTAAACCTTATCACGAGGCATACCAGCCAGATCAACATAGAAAGTGTTTTCATTGGAAGTCTGAACGCCAAAGCTCAGGACACGGCGCATAGCACCACTCTTAGTCTCCTTCTCGTTATAGAAGTTACTACGCTGGGTGCCGGTGACCTTACCAGCCATCTCAAAAGAACCACGGGTCTGAGGAAGATTAAAAATTCTATCTGCCATATCAAGTCTCCTTTATGTAATTTTGTTTCATCGGTAATCACTTATGTTTCTTTTTATTGTCTCGAATCAATTCATGCACTATTCATTTTATATATTATCCTCCGTCTGTCTTATTGATGGCTTATATTTCATACGGCGCTCGCCGTTAGAAATCGTCCTTTAAGGGATTATGTAAAAACATCGCACCGAGCACTACTGGGAGCCGTTCTGAACATTCAGGACACAAATCAAAACTCAAGAACAAACCATCAAGTTGGCTACCATAAGAGTATTGATGTTCAAAACTGATTCCATGTTCGCTGCCTATCGGCTTGATTTCACGACCACACCAGTTACATATTTTCTTACATGTGTTCATACGGCATCACCCCATTTTAATATTCCCTATCACGGAACATCTTAGATTGAGCACGAGTTAGCCTGCTGTTCCGACCATACTTAGGTCTGAATGCGGACTGTAGCTTGTTGTTTGCGTATTCGAGGTCACCCTCCAGAATCTTCGCAGCTTCTTCAATGTAATCTCGAATGGCACAATACTGGTCGTTGTTGATACAGTGCGTTTTTAGATAATCAAGCATATCGACTGCCTGATTTTTTAGAAGAAGCGTATCCTCAAGCTGGGTTTTACGCCGTTGGAAGAAATCCATATTCAACTAAACATCTCCTCCTTCGATAGTAATAAGATAAGTCCTGTTTTCATATGCAGCCCAGTCAAGATTTTGTCCGCACAGTTTGCAAACTTTCTCTTTCCAATTTACCGGATTGCCGCACGTTGGACATTGATAAAGCTTACAATGATTTGTCGGATAAGAAAGGATCGGCATTTCTGGTTTATTTTCTGCTTGGTTTACCAGAAGTTTGACAAGCCTTACGTACTTGTCTGCATAACCTAATATCATCTCGTAAGCATGAGTGGTATGTTCACGAGGGCGAAATTCACCATCTGTATGACCAAGACGAATCTGTTTTTCCATGATTTCTTTTGCTTCATCGAAAGTCATCTTTTCAATTTCACGTTTTGTAGCGTGAAGCCAATCCTTCATAATACACCACTTTCAGCAAATGCATAATTATGCTTTACGTTCTTATCTGTCCACACACTCCAATCCATCTTGCGATGACAATCAGAACATTCACGCTCGAACTTTTCCAGCTTTGTTACACAAAATGGACAGAGATATGTCTCCTTCTCCTTCTGGAAGATAGGACTTGCCGGAAGGCTCAAAGAGCCATGGTCGATAGCTGCGTTGATAGTAATTTTGCCTTTCATCATGTCACCTCTTAATTGAATTAGCCTTTTATGAGATTTTCTTATTACGGAATATGAGTTGCTTTGTCAACGGGCTTTTCCATTTCCTTCATAATCCGCTTGTGTTCTTCGATTGTCATGTTGTTCGGGAAGAAACACCTATCAACCATTTCAAACGGCTTAATATAATGGTCAAGAACATCTCGTGCTTCTTTTCGTGCCCTTTCAGCACACATCTCGATATATTCTTCTTCGGTCATGTTGTAATCGGTGACACAATCGACCACCGAAGAAAACCGACACAGCAAACCGTTAGGCTGTCTTGCAATAAAAGCTCCCATTTTTATCCTCTTTGCTTTTCTGGAAAATGCTTCTTAGTTACTGCAACGCAAAAGCTATCAATTTCTGACCCCCAAATGGCAGTACCTTCGCCATATGTGCTTTGAAATACTAGCGGAAAGCCGCCGATCCCATCGAAGAGGCTGCCAAGAGTAGGATTCTCACCAATATACGGCTTCATCTTCTGGAAAATCCAATACCACTGAGGCAAAGCGATTGAATTACCGAGTGCCTTATAACGAGCTGCGTCAGAAGTCTTGTGCTTCTTCCCATTCTCATCAACCCAATCACCGATATCAGTCCATCCGTCATAGAAACCCTGTAACCGTTCATCCTCCAAAGGAGTCAAACGGCGAACAATCCATCGTAGATTCTTCGTTTCTTTCTCTGTAATCAGGTCAGTAGCATCCTTGTAGTCACGAGACTTCATCGTACTAGCCTGTTCACTTTCCTTGTATTCACCAATGCGTTGCATCGCAAAGGCTTTCTTTTCAACAACCAGCGGCATATTATTACCGCCCGTTCCCCACTGAGCAGTACAAGTCGGACTTGTATCACCCTGCTGAGTGTATCGAGCGTCCTGACTGTGACTCTCAAATACCACCGGCGAAATCTTTTGTTTTAAATTATGTAAGGAGGGATTTTCTGCTAGACAAATCAGCGTCTGGTCTTGCAACGTAGAAATCGTTGCACTCAATTCAGTTTGAACCAGAGCACCTTTACCGCCACCTTCACATCCAGAACGGATTTTTAAAGTGTAGGCTGCAGGTTCTGTGCATCGAGTCGAAGTCTCTCGATGGTCTGACTCCAATACTCGTCCAATTCCTTCTCTTCCAGACCTTCTTGTTCCTTCACTTTCTGCACCACCTGTGACAGAGTTCCTGGATTCCACCATTCGATCATATCCAGCAACGCTTGCTTCAGGAGTTCGGGTAAAGGTTTTCCACGCCGGGATGCTCTCACAAGAATCCCCTGACATGCTCGTGCGCTCAAATAGAATTTCTGAGGCACGTTGTCCTCCAAAATCCATGACAAGCGCGATTCTCTGGCGGCGCTGGGCGACTCCCCAGTATTTAGCGTCGAACAATCTCCATGCAAGAGACCATCCATTACCGGAAATCGCTCCAGATTTTTCCCACTTTCCGTTCTTTCCTGAAGGTCGAGGAATTGAAACGTCTGGCTCGACAATGCGTGCAAATCTTTCCAACACACATCTGAAGTCTTCGCCTTTGCTTGAGCTGAAAGCTCCTCTGACATTTTCCCAGATTGCAAATTTTGGATATTCTCCATTGGTGGCCTCCCTCATTTCTGTAATCACACGAATCATTTCAAGGAACAATCCAGAGCGTTCACCAGCCAAACCTTCACGTTTACCGGCCTGACTCAAATCTTGGCAGGGACTGCCTCCTGTGATACAGGACACCGGCTCAATCTGCCATCCATGGAGTTGTGTGATATCTCCGTAATGCTTCAGTTTTCATTCCCTCCTTTTAGTATCCTGTGTAATGTAGCTAAAAACCTTAAAATAAGCGAAAAATAATAGACGTATCAACGTCATATTATCCATTCGCCTATAAAACAAAAGTTCTAGCAGATTTTTATGTATACCCTATCGGGCTGGTGGAATAGTCGAGATTTGAACTCGCGTCTGACAATTATAAGTTGTCGGCTCTAACCAACTGAGCTACTATTCCATATTACCAGTCAAACAGCTGCAACTATTCAACTGGGGACCTTCCTTATAAAACACTATTGCATCTATATCATATAGACGAGGAAGGAATAACAGTGATGCACATTTCCTATATCTCGCCCCTTTCGGGGTGGTATCTCGCACAGGCGCGGCCGGATCTGACCACCAAAGATCCTACCCATACGAGATTGGAGCAGCGAAAGGTAGTCGAAACCTCATCCTCAGCTTGGAAGGCTGATGTACTAGCCGTTATACGACCGCTGCATGAAAACCCAGCTTACAAAGCACTACTGCACCATCACTGGCGAGCTGGGAATAATAGTGGTCAAAGGAGATCAACAAACGGTACGCAACCATTCTATGACCGTGGTGCCACAGGCGAGACTCAAACTCGCAAGCCTTTCGGCGTCTACCCCTAAAATAGATGTGTAGGTCAATTCCACCACTGTGGCATATAAATTGCGCCGGTGTGAATCGAACACACGATAGAGACTTCAAAGGACCCTGCCTTAACCGCTTGGCTACGACGCATTATATACTTGGCTTGCTATGTCCTATTGCTCCATTTTTGGAGAGCCAAGAATAATAGGAAGGTATTTCATGAAAAGCATGTTGGAAAACTAACTGGTCGAAAACGTCGGATTCGAACCGCTCTTCCTGACCCCAAGACAGGAGTGCTCCCATTACACTACGTTCTCGATATGGTGCCGCAGGTGGGATTCAAACCCACGATCCGTGTTTCAGGCAGAGCTTTTTAAGAGCCCAATGTATGTCACTCCATCACTGCGGCATATAAAAGCTGTCTGTCCAGCAGTCAATCGTCTTTCCGATTTGCCAGTTGAATTTCGCCATCCGCTCATCTACACATGAGCTGGTAGGGATAGAGGGATTCGGACCCTCACGTCTTTCGACACTTGAGTTTGAATCAAGCGTGGCTGCCAATTTCACCATATCCCCATATTGCCGGTCTTTCCCGGCCGTCAGCCCCACGCAGAGCATTTTCGGAGGAAGAAATATCACGATACTTCGTTAATTATTTTAACGAAAATCACGATAAAATGTCTATTTTAGTTCAACTCTTCCAGCTTCTTCATCAGCTGGTCTACGTCCATATCTTCCAGCTCCTTGTCCTTCTTCTTTGCCACAATCTTCATAATCTTATCGCGCTGCGCCTTCTTCTCGGCTGCATCCACACGAGCCTCAGATTCAGCCAGCTTGACAGACACGATATACTTGACCAGCTCAATCTTGTTTGCCAGTTCGGTATCTTCGGCACTCTTAACAGCCAGCAAGGAGTCTTCGTCTGCGGTCTTCTTCTGACGATTCAGGGTCTTAAAAATCGCATCTAGTGCCTCGACACTCAGATCCCACAGATCTTCAACAGTCATAATACCCTTATAGTTGAAGCGATAGCGATTACGGGTTGCAATTTCAAACAGATTCTTTTCCATAATAATTTCTCCTCTTAAATAACAACTTTCAGAACCCGCTCAGTAGCGCCCTGAACCTTGACAACAAAGGAATCATGTTTCGTCTCAGAGAACCCAACGCCGGACAGCTGGTCATCTACCGACTGAACTGCCATCTGAGAACCAAGAGCCTCAAATACTCGCTTATGCTGTAACAGTTCCGCCTTCAGGAATTCATTGTAGAAGCCATTGGGCTTTTCAGGGTTAACACAATCCTTGAGCATGAAGAAGTAGTGACGGTTGCCATTACCAGTCTGTTCATCCCAGTAGTTCGGAGAGTACATCACAACAGACACAGGCACGAACTGATTGGAATTTACACCCCAGATCTCGCGGGTGCTAGTAGAACTGGGCAGCAGCTCCTTGATAGAGAATTTGCCATCCTTCAGCGTGACTTTTGCCACGGCGACATTCTGACCCTGATGCAGCGGCTTATCATAGTTAAACGAGTAGATGTTGCCATCAAATTCGATTTCAGCACGGAAACCAGTTTTACCACCACGATTAGCGTAGCAGTTTACATAGAAGCTGTACTCGCCCTCCTTCATCTTTTTGATGTCAGGCCAGGTGATATTCTCGACCGCAGCTTTCCCCTGATTAGGACAACGGATATCAACATCTAGGCGGCCATCAGTACGAGGATTCCACTTATCGCCATAATAGATATGATTCTTATCAGGTTCAATGCAATGAGCATCCTCATCGTTTTCATCCCATTCACCCGACACATCGTTCCACTGGATCGAGAAACGCAGCACACCATCCACCTTGCCGCCAGCAGCCTTAACGTTTTCGCGAATATCGCTGTCTGTCATATTACCTGTATACGCCCAACTGAAACCATTAGGCCACTTGAACATGCTCGGCGCACTCTTATCCTGCGGTGCAATCAAAGACATCATATTCTTCTCAAAACGATTCTCCATGAACAGTTCTAAGCCAGTCGCAGTCGGAAGAACATCCCTGATGAATTTATCGATACCGATTTCTTCTGCACGGCCAAACTTCTTCGGATCAATCGCAACAGTCTTAGCCATTGCCTCAAACGGATTCACAGCGCCCATCACACGAGGGGCAGCATCACGGTTGCAGAACATGATGTTGTTGATAGTAACATCATCCAGAGTGGCGAACCGACGACCCAGACTGCTCATATAGCCAAGTTCGGTGACAGTCTTCTTTGCATCTTCCAACATCTTCTTGGTAAAAATCGCCTTGGGACGCTTATAGTTTGCAGGAGCAACAACTTTCTCGAAAGCAGTAACGGCTGCATCCACGTTCATACCCTCACTCAGATTTACCAGCAAAGTACCGATAGCGGTGTTACGGATACGAAGCTGTCCTATATCGCTCCACGCCGGTGCCAACCAAACATATGCGGCCTTGTTCTCAGTCGGAGTATTGTCGTATTCGATTTTGTTAGTCTTGAATACCTTGACGGCGTTTTCAAATTCCTTACCACGATACAGACTATTCTGTGCAATCAGCTCCAGAACAGTATCAACAGCATCCATGGTCAGTTCTTCCAGAGAACGCTTATATACGTTTGCGGAATCACGCCACTGAGCCATCTTGGTAGCAACGTCATCAGGCCGCACAATGAAACGCTGCGGAATCTTGACTGCGAAATGGTCCCAAGTATGCACATCCTTGTGATTTTCATCGTACTCGTAGTTCATCTCGGTGCCGAACATATCGCCAGAACCAATCATATTGCGACTGACAAAGTACGGATTCACAATAGTGCGGCTCTTCACATAAGCATCCATGGCGTCCACAACAGGCTGATACTTGACAGACTTTGCATCAAAATCCCACACAGTAATCATTTTTCCATCATCAAACGCTACTAGCTTGCCGATATTCTTCACGAAACGGCGGCAGCAGGAACAGTCATACTCGCGCCGTTTACGGAACAACTCATTCGTGCCAGCCGGGAAGCTGTCGAGATACAGATTGTACAGTTCATCCTCGTCTGCATCGGTGATAAACAGAGGGTTTTCGCCCTTCACCATCTCATTGAAGTGGTCTTGCAGCAGTGCACGAAATTTCTTGAAATCAGACATTGTTATCATTCTCCATTCAAATAGTATTTTATGTATCCTGTGTTATATAGTTACAATGTTAAAATCAAGGGGCCGAAGCCCCCTGTTTTTAATTTTTGTGGAAGTATTCGATCCAGCCCTTGTATCCTTGCCGGAAACTAATGTAGGCAACCTTGCTGCACTTTCTTCCGATAATGTCCGCAAGAGGATCTTTACCATTTCCGAAACTAAGTTCTGCAAGATTAAATTCTGGATGAGTTTTACAGTAGTTATAAACCTTGACATACTCGCCGTTTCTGGTCAGATGTCTTCGATCTAAAGCCTTTGAATGATATCTTCTTTCGAGAATATCATTCAAGCGCGTGAAATAACTATGAATTGTGTTTGTAGACATTCTTGAATCACTGTCTGCACCAGTTCTATCCTCTGTTTTGCGAAGGATGTAATCACCATTTATGACATAAAACGTTCTGTATCCACCCATATTTGGAGCATCGTATTGTTTCATTTCATAACACTGCTTGATGATATTCATCAATCTCGCGTCAACACCGGTCTTATTCAAAACAGTACGTGATTCAAAGTCAACATCGTTAATCGTCAGATTAGAAACTTCTTCAGAAGTAAGGCCAATCCAGTACAGCGCAGCAATCACATTCATACGAATCTGATATGGTTCTTCATACTTATCCAAGAAATCAACAAACTCATCAACTGACGCAAAATACTTGTCCTCGTACATATTGTCTGAACTCACATCGCTTTCCGAGAATTCAGCTAAGTCATACATGCTCGCTCGATCCTCACTTTTGATGTACCCTGTAATTATCGACTTTACATTTCTGAACGACCGACTTGAGTTCACCCAATTGTATTTAGCAAACATCTTTACAAAATCATCTTTTGTAAAGTCAAACAACTCATACCCATGTTCAGCCTCATAGTCCATAACGTGACGCAGTGTCGATATAACAAACTCACCGCTTCTATCAGAATACTTTTCGGCAAAAGCTTTGATTTTTTCTTCAGTAAGCATAGTGGCACACTCCTTCTTATTATGTAGTGTACCATTAAACCTGAGAACAAATCAAGCAAATGCGGCAAAATTCTGAAAATCTATAGTATGTTGTACGCCACTCAGGAACGCTGCGAGCAAAAACGGTTCATCCTTGCATCTTGCCATTGCGATCATATTCATCTGACACTCCGACAAGACACCAAGTTTCTTGATGAACTGTCCTTTGTTAAGTGTATCAGTCTCTTCGCAGAGAACGATACTATCAACCTCTAGGAACTCACAGTCTTCCTTTGAGAGTAGAACATGAACCGGAGAACGCTTATACGTTCTTGAAGATAACGGATTCCCCTTGATTGTTGGGCTGAAGAGGTTACGCTTGTTGTTACTTGTCACAACGAACGGTCGAATGCCGCGCTGCTGATGACCTGTCGCATTGGATAGATCAACCAACCAAACCTCTCCGACCTTTGGGTCAATATTGTTATCCATAGTCATTCTCCTCTACAATGATGTAGCTCCGTTCCATAGCTACATTATACAGGATACAATTACAGAAGTCAAGAGGTTTTTGAAAATATTTTTAGTGCCCGTACAACTCAGGATTCTCTGATACGAACACACTGGTATTATCGAAGATCATCTCATACGCTTTCTCTGCACAGCCAGACCTAAGTTCAATTCTCCTTACTTCATGGCATTTTTGTCGCAACTCGATGTGACTCTCATTTCCGAAGAACCCCACGCCATTAACAATCCCACCCGTCTCTACGCCAATGTCGTCAATCTTTTTGCAGATCATGTGAATATCCACACCATTACAAACAAAGCAGACCCACACTCGCTTTTTTCTTATGTACTTTAAAAAATCATCAACCCGTATAACTTTCAAAACCTTTCTATCGCTCATCAAGAATAACCGCCTTCCGCTCACACAAACAACTTTCAAGATATATTATACACAGCCTTTTGTTTTAGTCAATATATTACACATCTTTTTGTTGTATTATTTATCAAAATTTTAGATGATGCCATTCACTCAGCATCATCCACAACCAACTTCGAATCATAATAGAACCTATGTGCGCCAAATTGTCCAGCAAAGGTTGCTCCACGCTCGTGCCAACTGCCGGGAGCTGCAGTCGGGGTTACAAACCATTGAATAGGTTTGTTTGAAATTTTAGCACCATAGTCAAACACCATAGAGACAGCCAGCTCATTCTCTGCCGTAACCTTCCTATTATATAAGGAACTATAACCATACTTCTTAAAGACCTGCTGGATGGTTAGACCATCAAGTACAGCGGAATCATAAAGACATTGAGCAACGGCCATCTGGCCTTCCAAACTGTCAGCACCTGCTTCACAAGCAACAATCTGCTCTGCAAGAGCACGCTCATCATCAGTGAGTTCATGTTTACCCTGGCTAAAGTTCACCACCTTCGTCTCAACGATTTCCTTTACAAAAATTGTAGGTTCATCGTTCTCATCTTCTTTTGTTGCCTGCGTAACATTATGAACTGATTGATCATTATAATATGTATATGTGCCTCCAACTTCAGTATTCGGTAACGCTTTTATTACTAAATTCCCTGCCAGCAGGCACATTATACACACAATAGCAACGCTTTGCTCACGATTTGTTAACAACTTATTAGTGATAAATAAAACCTCCTCTCAACTTTCAATCTCCCAATCGCCTGCATTAAACTCAGTTGATGGATATACACAACGATCCGACATGAAGCACATGATATTCTGCCCTGTCCCATAAAAATCATAATCAATAACTTTCATTGTGTCCCCGTCTTCGGCCATAATAGTCTGTCCAACTTTTAAAACATCAAAAGTTTTCATAATATCACTCCTAAAATATTGGTTTTATCGAATCTTCAAAGATTCTTCATTAACAGTCATCACAAGCTCGTTGACCGACTTCCAATTCACATTATCCGGCAGACAAGTTTCGCTCTTATCAACCGCAAGCCTATTTTCATAAGCCGGGACTATCTGTTGCCGAATCTCTTTATAATTGTACTCACCGTTACGAAGTCGTTTCAGAAAAGTATGGTCACGGTCACGATATGTTTTTATTTCACCTTTTTCTAGGATATCAAAGAGCATTAGATAGACGCGCACTGCATTCATTACCGTCTTGTGCATTTTCTTTGAGCCATGATAAATTGGGTCTTTATCCAGAGTATCGGCTTTCTGAATCAGCTTACCCGCAAAACCTCCAAACGAATAAATCACGCGCTTTGAAAGAAACAGATTTTTATTGTCCATAAGTAGCTGCGTCATTGGATTATAGCTAATAACGAGTTCATCAGCATTTCCCAACTGCTCTAACATATTTGGATTACCGCTGCACATTAGCTTCACGGCCTTATTAAAGCTGTAAATCGTTGTATCAGTCTGAGTGTCCACATAATGCTCAAACTCACCGAGACCAAGAATATCCTCTCTTGAATTTAATGCCACACCACGAACATCAAGATCGGAACCTTCAACGTTTGTTCCGTAAGCGTGACTACCTCCGACCGTCACAAACATCATATATTTACCAAGATGTTCATTATCTCGAATAAAATCATATTCTGGGAAGCATAGCGCTCCAAGTAATTCGTTTCTTGTCATAAATACTCCTTTAAAAGATTAGTTTTACTCAAGCCAGTTAATGAAATATCCGTTGTACTTAAATTCTTTTGCTGCCTTACTGGCAACAATTAAGGCTTCGCCAATCAAAATTGTCTCATCTGGTTCTTTTGTGATTCCGGGCAACGAAACGACCAAGTGAATTGGTTCGTCTATGCCATCTCCCCTGCAGAAAAATTCAACATCAGTATTAGAAAACTGGTCCAGGAGCTCTCTTTCTGCTCGTTCTAAAACGGAATGTCCAACTATATTCATTGTAACCTCCTTAAAGTTCAGGAAATCTTAGGCTCCTATTAGCTTTCAAAATATCTTTTAGAGATTTCTTCATACAATTCTTTCTGCGCCATGTTGTATGCCGAAGCAGAATCGAAGCGTTTTTTTTCGTAATCAATACTAAGGTATCTTTGGATTCGTTCAATTTGACAGGCCATTGCTTCATATCCAGAAGTAAGTAGGCCGCAACTTTCGTCTTTTTCAATTGCTCTAAACATCATCTCAAGTTCAGCCTTAGAACAGTCAGCAAACATATTCTTTTCAAAAAGCATAAGTAAAATCCTCCTTAAATCTCAGCTTTTATCAAAAATCAGAATGCAGCACTACCGGGGAATGACTGTCTACATTGCAGAACACGCACTCCCATTTTGGAGATTCCTCGTAATATTTATAGTTTCCTTGCGGTTTCCATGTTAAAACCAAAACATTTTTTTGACTGCTATAATAAGCAGCATTCACCTCTGTTGCATCACATTCCCAGCCGCTATCCGTTTCGATAAAAACATCACTTGGTAGCTTTTCCAAAATCTTAATTAACTCTGTAGCAATCATATAAAACTCTCCTAGAACTTAACTTTTATAAATCCGTTTATTCCATGCTTCGATAAGATCGGCTTTAATTTTTGCTTTTTCCATTTCAGAGGAATCAAAGTCGTAAGTTTTGCTTTCCATGATAACATAGCAGTTGCACCTATTTTCTTTGTTTCCTCTCGTAACATACATCCATCGTGTTTGGCGATAACCGCCCTCTGCAATGGTAACTTCTCCACCGCAAAATGGACACGGTTTCAAATTATCCATTTCGACCATTCCTTCCCTGTTTCATTTCCAGCCGCCCACTCTGATCATCGGCATCGGAAAGCGCTCCTAACAGACTAAGTGCGTACACGGCATCCAATACCATAAGTAAAATTATCATAATCCACATTATATTAACCTCACATTCTTTTGGCTTGACCATCTTGTATTGAGGTTGTCTCAAGCATACACCGCACAAAGAGATTATTCAACACAATTATCAAAATTACCAAAATTTTACTAATAATCCTACGTCATCAATAGTTATATCATCGATCTGCACATCCTTTTGTTAAGTATCCACAAGAACCCGGATTTTATCGGCCTTTATTTATTACATCCTCAAGCTTGCCATTGATAGAATCAATTTCTCGCATTAGCTTGCAGCGATAATTTCCATCCTTATCAAGTTTGAAACACAAATCCTCATCACCACTCTTGTAACCCATGTAGCATCCAGAACGGCACAGGCTCGTCGCATCAAGTGCGTCTTGGATTACTCGTGCTTCATTAAGAGTCAAATCAATCTTCATCTTGTTTCTCTCCAATCAAACTTCTGACCACAATCTCTGCAATAGTGATCATACCTACTCGTAATTACCGTATTGCATTTTGGACAACGAAAATTTCCATACTTTGGATCGACAACAACTATTTCACCATCAATACGGCTGAAATAGTCATCAAGCACATCACTTAAAATCATTTTTCCACGCCAGCCGAGATCATTCTGTTGAATATTCTTCGTGAGAATTCGATATGCGCTAATGATTTCACGCTTTGTGTATTTCATGTTTTACTCCTCTACTATATCTTTATTTACAGTATTCCGTATCTCAGTCGAAACACTTTCATTTTCATCAGACAGACGGTTAACCCAAGCATTTAGCACCTCTCTGTACACCGTCATATTCGGATCGAAGTAGCTGTTTGTAAATACCGGCATATCATCATTACACAGAATTTTCATAACAGCAGCGCACACAGCTGCAGATCTTGATTTACCAGCACCACAATTCACGCAGAACCAATCTGTCTTATCTTCCTCATGGTTGTCCAGAACAAAATTCACGATATTCTTAGCTTGAACATCAGTGATACAGGTGCCTTCTAAATCAGTAGTGCAATCATCAAACTTCAGCGGTAGAAAAGTAATATTGCCCTTACACTTATGAAAATCAATATGATAACCATTAGCTTCAGTGATTGAGATGAACCGAATTCGTTCAAAATGTGGCTGTCGGATAAAGTTTTCTGCATCTTCTGCGTTCATTACCGAGAATTTCCATTTTCTTCGATACATAGTAATAATCATTTAGTTTTTCCTCCAAAGAATTTAGGTTTTATATGGGTCTACGTCAAAAGCTTCCTTGGTATATTCTGCCTTAACCCTTTCGAGCACTTCATCGACGATGCTAATAGCAATTTCTAACCCATGCATTTTTCCATGTAAATATATTCTGTCACCATTCTTTTTCATATCGAGACTAGACTTAATATGCTCTCGTCTAGCGTCAATGTATTCATCATATAATCGATTGTAAATTTCTTCCAGTTCTTTCATATTCATGCCTCCACTTAAAATGCAAACGGACTATTATTCACTGCTATTATCAGTGCCACATTGAAAGTAAACATTACAAACGCGGTCATTCTCTACCACCTCAATCTCTAAATTCAATATCTACAACAATATTCTCAGGCTCTGTCATGTACCTTCGTGCCAGCAGTTCTACCATTCGTTCCTTGTCCCCAAGATTACTATTACGCAAAAGATATGAGCAAACTTGCCTACCTCTATACAAGAACACAGCCCATGCACTTCTCTTTAATGGGTTTGAATATCTTAATCATTCTTTTGCACCATTAAGATATTCAATAGCTTCATCAAACGAAACGTCCAGATTGTCCAAAATATCTTCCAGTTCAGTCACTGCATCCGATAGATTATCACACGCTTCATTAGAAGCCCAATACCGTTCACTATCCTGCAAACTTTCAGGAATGTTATCACGAGCGTCTTCTTCATCATACTGAATACATTCAATGTCAGCTTTAATGATTTCAACATCTGTTACAATGCTTTTCAGACTATCCGCCAGTGCATTGATCCTTGGAATGATTTCATTGATGTCCTGAATAGATTTACGGATAGCTTTTCTACGAGCGTTATTCATTTTCAAATTTCCTCTCAATCTACGATACCAAGCTTACAAATATTTTTCGGATCAGTGATATAACCAAAGGTCAGTGTGTTTCGCAGATACCCTTTGTACTCAAATCCACGGTCACGAGCTGCCAACCGGCATACATCTCGAATCGCAGATTCTCTCGGCCAAGAGATACCAGCCAGCTGATATTTCCACTGAAGATCTCTCAGCTTCTGCCACTCAATCACAGGTTTCTTTTCATCCTCGAAACACAAACCATTCTGCACAGCATACTTCAGAGCATCACATCGCTTACTCTCTTCCGATGTACAAGTCCCCCATTCGTTTTCCAGACGGCGATACGCTCTATCAAACGGTGCTTGCTTTACTGCGTCAATACCAAACGCTGCACCAAGCAAACCCAAACCAAACAACAATCCCATAATTCAAACCTCCACTCATGCTGTTTCCAGTTCTCTTTTAACTAGTGAACGACGTTTCGTTGCATTTTTTAGCCAATCATTCCCACTGGGAGATTGTCTATCCACTCTCGTGTTGCGACCACTCCCTATCGGACACACCCGGCGATAATCATCAGCAGTCTTGCAACCAAGAGATTCTGCTTCATCAAGAGCTTTTCGCACATAAGCCCATGTGCTACCGCCGAGATCAGAACACTTTCCAATCACGGCAAGAACAAGTTCATCGCCCATGCGCTCAACATACCCATTCAAAGCCTTCTTTCCTGTGGCACCAAGTTTCCCGATATTCTCTCTAAATACATTCTCGATAGATTTCGTCGTTGTCGTCTCATCACAAGACGAAGACGATATCTTATCTTTTTCTTTCTCTTTTTCTTTTTCTAGCTTGCTTTTGCTTACACTTGTTTCACTTTGCTTGCGTTTGCTTTCGCCACCAGCTTTTCCAGAAATACGCTTACCTTCGATGTATTCAGCATCTTTAATTAAATCTCTCTTTATAGCAGGCCACACATACCGCTCATTTCCGTTGAGTTCAGGCTCCGTTCCAGACGATTTATATTTCATCATCGCCAGTACCAAACGCCCCACCTCAGCAGCACTAAGTGGTTCAAAGTAGCTCTCATAGGTATCCCAGATTTTAATATAAGTATCAGCCATCATACACCTCAAGAATTCTCACTATGAGTATTCACACCATAATTGATTCCAGAGTAATATCTCTCATCCACTTCTGAATCAAGACCAATATAATGAAGAGTGATTGCCTGACTACTATGATTCAAAGCGTGCTGAAGCCATGCCAGAGCCATAACATCATCACGGTGCTGTACCATAAACTGATAACCGAATGTCTTACGGCAACTATGTGTTCCAAGATTATATGGAAGAGCCATATCCTTTTGAACCTTTTTCATAATTCGTCCAAAACTATCCACATCAAGCGGCTCCCCGGCTACCTTTGGATTTGCCTCGTGTGTATACATAATTCCAGTCTTTTTACTAATTGATGTCCCGCCTGTGCTCCTCAATGAATTGCGAGAGCTTCCTTTACATGACGGGAAAAGCCAATCGTCATAATGGAGTCTTGCTTTATCAATATAAGTAGAAATCACTTCCAAAGCAGATTCTGGAAGAAAAACAATACGGTATTTTCCAGTCTTCTTTTCCTTCATTCGTATCTTTGCATTTGCATTTACTTGCAACTTTCCATTTACCCTCTGTGTTGTAACATCTGAAACCTTAAAACGAAGCAAATCGCTTGCACGAAAACCAGTACATACACCAACATTAAACAAACACCAATCACGGTACATCCCACGATTCCAAAAATATTCCGAAATTCGTTTAATATCCTCTACATCTTTAATAGGTTGCACCGTTCCATTACAAGCTTCCTTGCGTTTGATATTATAGTTTTTCACCTGGTTATGCTTCACTTTTGGGGTAGGATCAACCTTTGGCGGATTAAACTCAACTGCGTTATTTTCGTTTTTCTCAGGTACTGCGTTCATATTTGCATCTCCTTTAAATTCCATATTTTAAACAATATTTACCATAGGACAATCCTTCTGCGTCTGCCATTTTTGCAATTTCAATAAATGTCGGCTTATGTTTCTTTTTATTTTTACATCTAATATCCTTTTCTCTATCCACAATCTTTCTGCAATTATCGCAATAAAGCTTTCCACACTTTGGCCCATACCACGTGACACCACATCGTTTGCACGTTATATTTCCATATTTCATCATGTTCTTATACCTCAAATTCATCAATCTTCCAGTGGTGACGATAATAATTTTCACCACTACAAACAACAGATGCTTCCGCAGCTTCGCACCATGTTTCATCATCACTCACCGGTTGTAAATCATTCTTGCTTTCATTAAACAGGAATACCATTTTATCAATTGCTTTGATTCTATCCTTTGTGACCATAATCACATTATCTTCTGCGTAAAAATCGCTAGAATCAATACATTCGTGTAAAACATAAACCTTCATTTTTATGTACCTCAATTCTTTTCAAATTACTCCTTCATCAGCTGCTTTACAGTTTTCTTAAATAACGCGAGGTTCTTTTCGTTTTCAATAAACACCTTAGTCTTCGAATTCGGTGCTTTACCGTGAGCTTTTTCATAAGCAATAAACAAATTATTCATCTTCTTATAACCAATATGCTCGTAAATCAGAGTGTAAGTGTGCTTGTATTGCGGCTTATCATTAAGCTTTTCTGCCAAAGGTAACAAAATCGGGACAAGAATCTTCGCCGTTTCGCTCTGTTTCTTGGGCTTTTCTTCCGAAACCGGCTCAGACTCAACTTCCTTAACTTCCACCTCAATCACAGGAGCGTCACAAACAGCCACTTCAGGAGCTGCTTCAATAGTTTTCGCTTCAGGCAAAGCTTTCCATTCAGTAGTTTTTTCCTTCTTCTTATTGATCGCTTCGGTATACAGATCCTCAACCAGAGCACCAAAGATAGACTTATACATTGTGCTTGCTTCGACCACATCAATCGTAGGGATGTAACCAGTACGACCAGTTCTTGCGCAGTACTTTCTACGCTCTTCCTCGATAACGAATGTATAAACACTATTCATGTATTCGTAAACATCACGAAACACATCTTGAACCTTCATCTCATTGATTTCCGCAATCACATTGATACGTTCATACATCTTCTTACGCCAGTCACTCACCACATCCTTACGAGGAGTAAAGTTTCTAGTAGAACGAATCGCATCATCCATCTGCTTGTCCTTAATCTGATGGACACACTGAGATACGCTACTAATCACATTCAGTGCTTCATTGCTGGTAGCACGAGCTTCCTCAATCTGTTCACTAAGATCTTTGCGAGTGGAGTTGAGTTCACTCTGAAGATTCTTCATACTATCAAACAGAGCATGAAGTCTTACATCAATGAACTCCTTACTCAGTGCAGCATCCATCTGAGGAGTAGCAAGAACGGAATCACCACGCATCAAAGATTCCATAATGTCCCAGCAGAAATCCATAAACGCATCTGCTTTCGGCTGACGAGAAAGGCGGCAGATTTCCATCACGCCACGCAAACTGTACATATATGTTTGACGTTCTTGCGTATAATTTCCGACCTCAGTCGTCAAATTGACGACCGAGCTCAACGGGTCAAGACGGTCTGCATTACGCTCATGAATCTTTGCAATGTACTTCCGAGGTTCTTTACATTCCAGTGCTCGCCCAATCTGTTCACGGGTCATGTAATACTGGTGTTTATCATTCTGGTACACGTCCACATTCAGTGCGCCGAAGGGCTTAGAGATTATTTTGGTCATAGAATTGTTAGTGGTCATTTTGTTTTACTCCTTTGTATTTCATTTTTTTTAGAAGATTAGAAGAACTGTTTTATCAGATCGTGACATAATACCATCCAGTATACTTATCTACACATCCCATTCTCTTATCTTCTTCTGGATCATAAAAACCGGTAGCAGATATTGCTCGTCCAGCCTTTTCATCAATATAATCAGCAACCTTCTGTGCATCTTCATATGTTTTGCATAGAATGTTCTCACCATCACACCAACGATCATAACCATCTTCTGGACAACAAGGCATATTTCTTACAAAACGATTCCAAACATCGAAAACATGATTTTCAAATTCACTCATAATCGTCACCTCAAAACTGATACTTCCAAAACAACTTTGCATTGCCGGTAATGCTCTGCAAATAACCAATATATTCATTAAAGGAGCACACACCCTTCATTTTCATCTTGCGTACTTCCACAGCTGGTGCAGCAACCTTTGAATCATAATCAACGGCATCAATAAATGCGCTATCAACCATCATCTGCTCAAACATCTTAATATCATTGATATCCATTTTTAATCTCCTTACTCAAAATCCCACCATGCGTTAATAGACGTATTCGGAACATAAACCTCAAGCATATGATGACCGTCACGAATCCATTCAGGTTCATAACCTTCATCTCGCAATTCTTTCATCAGACTCTCAAAATCATTATTAACAGACTCTACCGCATCTTCCATTGTTTTGTGCTCTACACGGTAAGGACCATTACACATCGTATCGTCATAAACAACCGTAATCATTTTTAAAACCTCGATTTTATTTAATTTCAATATTCATTTTGTTAAATAAATATTTAACAGATTCTTCAATTGCATCAATAGACCAAACATTAGGATTACATACACCAAGAATTTTATCGCCAGAAGCATTATCACGTGCATCACAAAAATGCCACCAGCTATTATCGCCAGCATCATATTCATAATAAACATCCACATCAATTTCAGGGTGACCATCTACATGATATTTAATCTGATCTTTATCATTAAATGTATCCGGTTTGTATCCACGTCCATTCCATCTACATGGATTCATCTTAGAAATAAAATCTCTTGCAATTTCACGTGCAGTCATAACTCTCACCTCATGTCGTCATAATTGAAATCTGCCATACGCTCGTCCTCGTTATCAAAAACCTTAATCAAATCCCACGGATGAAAAGTTTTTCCATCGACTGAGCTAAATGCAAATGCAGTCATGTGCCCATTTTTATCCGTTGAAGTCAAAATAATAATGTACCCAGACCTTGTTTTAAATTTGAAGAAATTTCTATTGAAGCAACTTTTCATCATAACGTTCACTCTATCAATTCTCCATCTTCGTAATCAAAAACATAGCAACAATCTTCGCGGCCTTTCTTATATAGATCAGTCCGAATCTTATCATTTTCTGCATCCTGTTCAACAATTGTAATCAAATCGTTCCATGAAAATGTTTCCCCGTCTTTCGAGTAAAAAATTCCCATTCCTGGATAGCTTTCTTTATCTGCCGATTCCGTAGCAATCAGCCAGCCATCATGAATTTTGACTTTGAAATCATGTTCATCAACATTATACATATATCTTTCTCCTTTATATTATTATCTTATCTTCACCAAGCGTTTCGGTTTCATACGTTGCATAGACAAGCTCGGTCAGTCTGCTGTAACACGTTTTCATCCAGTCAATCTCTGCATCACGCAGTTCTTTTGTTGGATATATTTCATGTCCTCTATATGTATCGCCGTACATAAAGTGTCTGACAGAGTATTCAAGATGATAATACATTATCGTTTTTCCAACTCCTCACACACTTTTACAATGATAGCCAAACCTGTACGCCGAAAATCTGCATTGTAAGGATTTTGTGCTTGAATATCTAAATGGTATAGCAATTTTTCCAAATCAGAGCTATATTCAACGCCTGCTGTTTTACAAAGGACCTCAGCCATCGCTTGAGTGTCGTATTTCATAATAAAACTCTCCTTTTACATCAATTTGTTAGAAATATCAAATGCTTTCCATCTGAAACTAAATTCATCCGTCCAAACCTGTGCTTCGAGTTCGTCACTATCATAATAAGCCAGAACATTAGGAAGGTCAGAATACATTGCATAGCATTCTTTCGAATCATCCACGATATATTTCATAGCTTCTTTTTCGTTTTGAAAAAACTCAGGCTCAAAAATTTCACCTTCAGAACCACATTCGATAACACACCACATATTTACACCTCACTAAAATTTTGCATTAAAAAGAATCTCATTACCATATTCAGTAAGAGTATCCTTGAACCAATTTTCATTCTTTTCCCACCACAATTCAGCCTGCTGCTGGCTCAATACAATACCTTTTCTTTTCGCTGCATCGATAACGTCATCGATGCACCAACGAGTTTCAGCATAATAATATCGAGCATCGCAATCATCTTCGTCAAATGCTTCCATCTCTGTAAGTTCGGTGGATGGATGCTGCCAATCACAATTGTAAAACACTCGTTTTGCCTTCTTTTCATCACCTTCACAGATATCAATAATATCCTGTGCAGTGTAAAAGTTCGTATATGCGTCTGCAAGTTCTTGCAAAGTCATTTTATGGTCATAGGCTACACCATTCATATCGAGATCAGGAATATAAATAACGCTGTTATAACAGTCCTCTTCAGGAAAGCAATCCGCTTTAAATATCGTACACTCTTGCCCATCACTCATATCAAGCAATTCATCAAGAATAGCGCCGTTCTTCAGGAGATTACAAAGTTCGTCTTTTGTGTAAGTTTTCATGATATTTTTCCTCTTAAATTTTACACACTCACATTCTCGTAAACCCAGCCAACGCCTTTACTATGGAACTCATCTACCCAATGAAACCATTCATCCTGTGTGAAATTGCCAACTGGAAAGCCTCTCCACTTCTGATCAAGAACTAATTCTCCACGTTCGTTTTCAACCCATGCAAAATCAGTGTTCTCCTTCCAAAGACGTTCAACAAATTTGTCGCAATCATCTTTATTTTCTCTTAGTTTTAACATCCATTGTGCAGTAAGATATGTACTATCAAAAGACTCTGCGACAGCACATGGACAGTTTTTACAAGACTTCTCAATACATGACCAACAAGGCCCACCGTTATAGCTCATACTTTACACCTCATAGCTTTCTTCCAGACAATCAATCAAATCTGCTACATACTCACCGATCTGATCACAATTTACATTTTTGTATTCCGCACCAGAATTTCCATTTTCACTGATATAAACATTAAATAAACCATTTCCAATACGTTCAATATCAACATCAATATTCATTTTCATACATTCGCACCTCATAAAAGATATTTTTCGTCCGAAGATTCAAATAATATCATATTTTTCAAACCAAATATTCAACTCATCTTCTGACATCGAATCGATTGCAATATCCACTCGGCGTTCAATAACATCATCATCCTCGTCTTCATTCAGTTTATAACCAACAAAGTTTTCAATTGTATCAAATCCATCCATAAAAAGCTCACGCTTCAGAAGTTTAATTTTTTCCATCATATTTTTATCCATTCCATTTCCTCTCCTAAAATAAAATTATTATAGGTTTTTCAAAATACCAAGATATTCAGGATAAAGCTCTTTAATAATGAGCTCTTTTTCTTTATCGTCCAGCTCGCCGTTCATAAACGCCTTGCTCTGTTCTTCATTTTCAAGTTCTAGGTACGTCCAGATACTTTCGATTCCGATTCCATTTCCATGGACTACTTCACCATTCTCATTGATGTGTGCATAGATTTCCCAGACCTCGCAACCGCGATTCTTAGAAGCCCATTCGCTGTAATCAATTTCAGTGCCGTTCTCCATAACCTTTTTGGCAAACTCTTCTGCTGTGAGTTTCTTCATGATCCATGCCTCCTTAAATGTTATCAAAGTTATAAGTAATAGTAACAACTTTCTCTGCTTCACCGATATGACACCGATCTTCCTTTAATGCTGTTTCGAGACCACATCCAGCGCTGTATGCAATACCATTTTCAAACACATCAGCACCGATAAATCCGAATGCCCTATCGATTTCTTCCCACTCTCCGTGTTCTTCTCGATAAAGTGTATAGCCGTAGTTTTCACCAGAAAGATAATCGCTGTAAATCTCAACCTCATCACGCATGATTTGCTCTTCTTCATTTTTGGTATTATCCGAGCCATCCGTAATAGCGGTTACAATCCAACCAACCTTGCCGTCGTCCCATGAACCTCTGAACCGTGTATCACAATCCATAGACAGACCAGAATGGTCATGCAACCAAAGAGGAAGCCATGCAATGTGTTTATCAAGAAGAATCTGGCAATCACGAATAGAAAAATCACCACGAGCATACGTCGCAATTTCATTGTATTTCAAATTGGTATACCAAGGATTGGCTTGATCTTCACGACAACAAATCGCATAACGAGTTTCTTCAATACTACTGTTATCGTTGTCAATAACCACACAGGATTCTTCTAGTTTCATGTTAATCAAGGCATTGATAGTTTCTTCATCGGAGCAATACTTGCAAACCAGGTTATTCCAAAACTCTTCCGGTGTTTTCGCATCAATCTTATCACCCAGATTGTATCGAGAATGAAAACAAGCCATTACAGAATCATGATCATCCCACCAGCGAGGATTATTGTCTGCAATGTCATCGTGCTGGATATGCAAACAGTACAGATTGTCGCCGTAAGTCCACTTTATGATTTCATTATCGTAGCAATACAGTTTTTCCATATCTAAAATCTCCCTTTTATAAGCATCCGTTTGCAGTAATAATCAACAACGGTTCAAGATCATCAACTTCATCATTCCAAATTTCAAGCCAATCGTAAGGTTCTCCATTACAAGCTCTTAATTTGTTGCTTTTCAGAACAGGCACCAAACCCATACCTGTTGCTTCAACATATTTCAGATCTTTATTTCTGAAGAGTTCATCATAATGGCCGCCATCCTTTTCGTAAGCAAGAAGCACATACATTTTACTCACCTCTTATGCGCTTGCCTTTTCTTCAAAAGCGTACCAATCAGACCAAATCTTATCGACCTCTCCGTTCTTAAAACCGTTCTTATAATCGGTGAACTCAACATAATAATTGCTTGTCCACTCATTTAGAGCATGTTCATAGATAGCTGCAACTCCACGCTTTGTTTCAACGACAAAACTATCAACCAGAACACCCTCAACGTAAGCACCAGTGTATTGTGCTTTATTCTGGTGCATCCAACGGCCAAGAGCACTCGCATTAAGATAAAACTGTGTCATAACTCATTTTCCTCTTTCCATTCCGTCGCAACTTCCAGCAATTCTATCAATCATTTCCATGTATTTTCCGAATGTTTTACATTTCACTTCTACTCCAAAACAAGCTGCGTAAACAACCAAAGAGTCATTACTTGCCACATAATTACATTCGTGCCACCAGTCATAAAGCATGGAATCAGCACTGCCAGAAATAACTCTACTGTTGCCATTATCATCCTTAACAATTACTAAACAGTCGTCCAGAACGTCATTAAAAAGCAACATATTCATTCTCCTTTACTCTTCCATAATCATAGCGAGAACCGGCTCACCAGAATCCTTCAGCTGAAGCTCCAGAATATCGCCATCATCCACGATTTCACACTTGCTTAGATAATCCCGAAGGAAGAACATCTGACATTCTTGCCAGAAGATTTCTTTCGGATCTTCATTCTCATCTACGAATACATTCTTGTGATGAAAAGATTCATTCCAAACCCAACCTTCACCATCAAAACAAGCGTGAACTTCCCTCAGATCCCACATAGTTAATCCTCCAAAGTTTTAGAATGTCTTAAAATAATAATTTCTTTCATTTCTTCTTTATCTCTTGCGGTAGGAAGAACAAAAAAGAAAGAATACTCTGGATAATAAAAAGAAATATAAAAACTAAATACCATATACATGATTGTGAAGTAATGACCTGTTTGTTTGTTCTTGAACTTTGCTCTTCCGATTTTATATTCTTCAGAGTATTCATCTTTAATTAAATCCCACATAGTTAATCCTTCCAAAAGTTAAGTTTCTTTTTGATTGTCATCTCAATTTCGTCTTTATCACCGTCAGATAGAATCTTATTATCGTACTCGGAATAGCAAAACATAACGCTACGGCCATTATATTTATACATAACCATTGCTGTTTTTAATTGTTTGTCACGAAAAAAGGTTGCGCACCCAATTCCAAATTTTTTAGAATATTCATTTTCAACTAAATCCCACATTTTATCACTCCTCCGCATTCCTTACCGTAACACAATCAATATCTATCGGATTCGGATTGTCAGGTTCGATTTCTCCGGCAATAAACCTATCTTTTGCAATCTCATAAGCATCATCTTTATTGTCTGCTTCAACAAACGTTGTGTAAGTAACACTTGTTTCAATAGTAACGTAATAGCCGTTCATTTTATACTCCTCCAACATTCTTAAATCCATAAAGGCTATAACCTTTATATTTGAAATACCGCATCGCTTTGTTAATCTGAGAAGAGCTTACTGTCGAATGGCTTTTTAGGTATGTATTCTTATATTCACACAGCTTCTTATACTCGTCACTTTCACGATGGGCTTTCAGCTTTTCGCAATGATCGTGGCAACCAGGATAACGCTCCGGTGCCACACAATAATGGCAAGGATCAGTCATTGTTATTTTCCTTTCTGCCAAGGCCGTCAAACATTTCTGTGATACGGTCAATCCATGCGTCATTTTCTGATTCATTGCAATCGAAACCATCCTGAAATCGTTCAGCTAACTCTTCCGAAAACTCGATAATTTCATTGTATGGATAACCATATTTTTCTTCAATCCAATCTGCATTAAGTTCGAGCTGATTATAAGCGTCATCAATACGATACTGATGCTCTTTGTAACGGTACGCTGCTTCAATCTGTTCAGGTGTCATTTCCCAAGACTTACCATTCCAGCTAGTAACAACAATCTTATTTTCGTTATTCATATTCCACACCCTCACTTGTTAGATTTGCACTGATATTTGCGTTCAATCATCTCTGCATCAGCGCAAGTCATACCGTAATACCAACGCACATCAACAACGGATTCAACCCAGTTTCCAGTCTTGCGGTTCTTTATGACACGAACCTCTTCAACATCTTTGTGAATCTGTGTGCCTGGCTTCGGGAGATAAGACAAAACACTTTCTTCAGAATGTTCCAAATCGTAAGAGCCAACAAATGTGCAATCACGTTTAATCAAATCAAAAATTTTCTTACGGTTCTGTTTAGACAGGTTTCTCATATTACAAACTCCTTTTCTCTTGTAAATTTAATCACCAATGTATTCACGTTGGCTGCTTCCATCGTTGACTGTTTTGCATCCTCGTGATTGCCAGCTCTAAGGAACGAAACACTCTGATCCATTAGCTTACGCCGATATGAAGAAAGAGCTGCGAGAACGATATTCTTTTCAGTGTTGGTCATGTTCTTTTTCCTCCTGCTCACGTTCCTTGTGAAATTTTCGCACTTCTTCCCAAAAATCAAACGGACTAGGATTGTGATAAACTAAATCCATGTATTCTTTTCTACTGTTAAAATGGTTTGTGTTAGTATCCATTTTTTAGCACCTCAATCTTCATCGCTCAGGTTCTGACAAAAACTCAAATAGAAATCAATATCGAAACATTCCACATCACCATCAGGGAACCACCCGTAGGTCACATCTGCAACCGCATTGTGCTTATAAAGAGCATCAATAATTTCATCACGGTATGCTGTGATCCAGTTTTTTGTTACATTGAATTTTCTAGTGATTTCATAAACATAAATAATCCAATTACCTTCTGTGGTACTTCTTGTTCCACTTTCGACCATCCAGTCGGAAATACTGTTAATCATCCAATCGTTAACCTGTTTTACAGTTTCGCTAGTATACATTTTTATCACCTCAATCAAAACTGAACCACTTCATGTTTGGCTTTCTCCAGCATCTCTTTCTCTTGTTCTTCAAGACGTTCAACTTCACACAAAACATTACGAATACCAATGATAATAAAATCTCTATCACGCTCACGTTCTGCTCTATGTGCGGGATTATTTTTGCAAAACCCTTCGCACAAGTTATTTTCTCTTGCAATCAAATTATCAATCGCATACTTCAAAACACGCTTATCTTTTTCAGTCATTTTTATCACTCCTGCTCCATCGTTACGCAAATCAAAGGCTCATCAGGATATGCTTCTTCGTCAGAAAAACATACACCTTTTGACACTCCCCTGATCTGAAGTTCTTTCCAGTCTCCGAATTCAGTATTGGGATACATTCCAAAAATCAATTCGGTATTTTCGTCATAGCCAAACTCTTTCAACTTTTTAATAAATTCAGAAACAGTCATAAACAAAATCCTCCACAGTGCCATCAGGAATCCAGTAAATCCGCCAGTAAATCCAAGCGTTCGAAAAGTTCTTCCTCCTCTAACCGATCATAATATTGGTCTAAATATTCCTGTTCATAATCTCGAATTTCTTCTTCGAGTTTTTGCTTTTCTTCTTCGAGTCTTTGTTTTTCTTCAAAGAAAGCATCTATTCCTTCTTCGATGGGATTATCTCTTAATATTCTCATCTTCTCCTCCTCAATCATTGTAAAATATCTGTTTTAGCAGTTTTTGAAATCCAAATCTCTTACAAAATTCACAATAGGGTCTCGGAAAACAACGCTCTTAATACAAAGAGACTCCAAATCATACTGACCTTTACAATTTCCGTAAAAGATAAGTCCATGACCGATTTCATCAAACCATTTTTGAGCCTTATCAATAGAATAAAAGTGCTGCGCACCATCAACGGATTCAGTAAAAAATGTGTACCCACACTCACCAAATTGAACATACTCCCAACGATTAAGAGTGTTTCCTTCGTGGTCGAATAAATGCTTTACGGCAATAACATATACAGTCTTCATATTTTCATCTCCTATAAAAGCATGATTTTAAGCCGTTTTGTAATTCGCACAGTTATTCAAAAACTGTAACACTTCATTTGGTGAAAGATACCCAACAACATCATCCAAGGTGTCGTAGAGCTTATTTGTAACCCATTCGCCGCTTTCATTCCATGCGGCCACTTCTGCCGTATTAGAACTTGCTTCTTTTGAGAAAGAGAAGTCTATGCTAAAATGATTATCGCAATAATTCCCAGCTCCCCACTGGACGCTTGCAGTAATACCATTTGCAAAAGTCATATTGAACCCTTTATTTAAGGTCGAATTAAACTTCTTCATGTCAAACACTCCTTTTAATATTTTCATGCTTTCGCATTCTGGTAGCGGTTATGTCTGCCCTAGTACCGCTAATCACCTAGCATCTGCTGCTTATACCACCCAGACTTGACTTCTTACGTAATCCTCAATGTCTGTCGGATAACCATTGCGCTGGATATACTGACACAAGACACGCTGCACATCCTTGTTGTCACCGTAATCCATTGCAAGTGAAATATCCTCACCGTGAGTGCCTACGCCCAGACACTCATACTTTCTGACTTCAATATAGAAATCATGTGCGCTGTAGTGTCTGCCGTCCCGGCGGTCAAGAATGGAATCAATAATCACTCTTCTTCGCTCTCGCTTTCCATGTAACCTTCATCAACCAAAAACTGACAGAAATCCTCACTCAAAAGCTGATTACCAAAGAAATTTGTAAATGCTCTTGCAACATCCTCACCAGACATCCCAACCAACGCGTCCCACATCTTTTCCTGAATATCAGTCATTTTCTTCCACCTCATAATACTGAAAAACACAGTCGTACATCATGTTCCCCGTAATCTGATCCACGAATTTTGCACAATGCAAGTTCATCGTATACCCATTTTCATCACACCATTCAGAAATAATTTTTGTAGTCAACGGTGTTACAAAAACATAAAGGTCAGACATATGATGATAAATTTCTGCTTTCGGATATCCGGCATCCAAAAGCCGTTCAAGTAACGTCTTACGCATTTTCTTCCAACTCCTTTACAGTCTCATCATCCCAATGGAATCCACGCTTTTCATAAAGCGGAATCCAATGAGATTCGTAAAAGTCGTAGCCACAACCATCAATACCAAAGACATACCCAAAATCTTCCTGTTCATAGATACGGAATCCGCAATCTGCCATTTCCTGAAGATGATTCTCAAGCCACCAGTTATCGCAACTGTCACTAAACTGCCACATCGTTCCCCACATCGGAAAGAAGTCGTCACGCTCGACTTCAAAATCATCTTCTCTGGCATCAACTTCCTCGCCAGTACCGTCGAGACAAATTTTGTAAGTGTTGTCATCTTCGTTGTAGCTCTGAACCTCACCATTTTCGCCATAGTGATCACCGCTAAAGATATAGACACGATCACCACAAGACGGCGGCGTGATTTCAGTAATACCTTCGCCATTTTCTTCCAAATCGACCTTATTGAGCTTTTCAATAACGCTCTGAGGAATCACATTAAATTCCTGAACCCATGCGTATGCTGCGTCTTTCTTAGTTTTATACATAGCCATAGTTGGATCTCCTTTTCTTGCGTATCCTGTATTATATAGCTGAACGGTAAAAATAAAAGTCCTCTAACGGACTGCCTTTCTTAGCTACATAATACAGGATACTGATAGAAATGTCAAGCACTAAAATGTAGATTTTATTAACGTCACATTTTAGTACGTTGATACGTTTTATTTCTGCGAACATTTTGTGAACATCAATCAACATTCACTTCATCAGACCGTGCCCACAGAACGTCTTCAATGGTATCGTCATAGATGGTTTCTGTGCCGTTACTGTTCATAACCATGGTCACTTTCTGACCATCTGACGGAGTTTCTTCCATGCTTGCGTAAGAATACAGCCATTCTTCGCCGTTCTCATCAACCACATGAATTGTCTTGATCCCGTTGCGAAACACCTCAATTTCATCCACACGGCCTGCCAGCACATAACGATCGTTCAGGCCGGTTTTCACAGGTCCTGCTGCATTAGCAGTCATACAGTTTGCCAAAATGGAAACACCAGCCACAATAGTAGCCAGGATAACGGACAGCTTATTCTGAGTAAGCTTCATTTTCTTGTACTCTCCTTTTCTTATCAGTGACCCCAACGGCACACAAAAACACCGTTGATCCAGATTGAGACATTTGCCCCCTGCCGATACCATTCGACAGCTTCCCGATGAATATTGGTGATAACACCGGTCTCATCATTCATGAACCATTGACCTTTTTTCATTGTCGTTTCTCCTTTACACTCTCATGCACTCATCAAGATAAATTCGTTTTCCGAAACACTTGACGTATGCTCTGCCAGACGGTGCATAGATGATCTTCAAGTGATGGTAACTATGATATTTCTCATCTTCACATAGCGCACCAGACATACCATAAAGGTAATCGTCGATGCCGTATTCGATATCGCCATGAATCTGAAAGCCGCCACAACGGCCATAGCTGCTATCATAAGCGGTTACAGGATGGCTCTTGCAATATTCTCTTGCGGTCATATCAAACTCTCCTTAAAACATATCTTTTATTCTGATGGCATTCCAAAGACTTCAATATAAGCCTTCTTGGCTGCCGTTGTGATATGCGAATCATGTACGTTATACTTATCGTACCACCCACAAATCGTACCAGAAGTGTACACATACCTGAGCAAATCCCACGCAATCCGGGTCAACAGGTCATTGTACTCATGCTCTGCAACGACGCTCTTAACATATTTCTGCCAATCGTCTGCATTAGTCGTTTTCACATACTGAAAGCGATTGACAATATCGGGGTAAACAGAATCGAGTTTCATTTTTGCCATATTCATTCTCCTTTACCAAAGATTCTCACAAGCAAGGATTCCACCCTTTTCATAGGGCAAACGTCTGACGCAATCCCTGTGGGGGCAATCCAGCTTTTCGCAATACTTGCAATTTGCATTATTGCGCTCCTGCTCTGCAAAGAATTTCTTTGCGGATTTCAGGTCACAAAAATAATGACCCTGATCCCATGTGTAGGAATTCGGGTCAAAATGCCACGCCACAATGTAGGGCTGATAGTGATTCTTCTTGTAAAACAGTGCCGTATAGGCATTGCCCACTTCCAGGATATCAATATCTTCTCTGTTCATTACAGCTCTCCTTTTGAATCTTGTAATCGAGGTCATCTGCCATCGGTTCTTCTGGTTCTCCATCCATGCTGTTGCTGGATGAAGTGTAAAGTTTGTCATGCCGTTCTTGCGGCATTTCACCGGGTTCTGTATATTTCCATACTGTGCCGAACTTATCGATAAATACCTCACGGTGAAAGTCATCCGTTCCAATGAATCGTAAGCTCTTTACACCACGGAACATTAGTTCAACCACCCTTTCCATTCTGCCACGCCAATAGCGATGGCACAAATCACAAAAGCCCACATCATAGGTGCAACGCACTCTGCATGATAGGCGGTGTAACCAAAGAGCATTAAGAGACTTTTCATAGCAAACATCCTTTCTTAGAAATCTTTTTCCAGTTCGCTGCATAAAATCTTTGCGATATACGCAAGACCAAAGTAAACAGGGCACAAGATCAATGCAATTACTCCAGCAAGAATTTCTCCAGAAACGAAAAGGAAAATTGCGTCAAAAAGTGCCATAATAGCCATGACGAAAAACGCCTTGTGAAGAATCGGGCTGATCTTGTACATAATACTTTCAAACATAACAAACTTCCTTTCTTATTCAATCCAGCATTTTGCGGTGCTGACGTATTCAACACCGGCTTCTGCCAGGGCTTGCTTATAAATTGCAATCATATTCGTATCATTAAACATGATCACAACATCCAATGTGCTTTCGATTGCTAAAATTGCCATGGAATCATCCTTTCTTACGATTGATTCACAACACTATTGCGCACCCTATTGGGCTGGTAGTGGGATCTTTCTGCCCCGTGCCCACTAACTTCACGGTATAAATCTCCTCTTTTATGTGATTCCTGACGTGTTTGTTTTCACTGTTCACCAGTCTGAATACCGGTGATGATCTCGCCTTCTGCCTTCAATTTGGCAAGAACAGCGTCCAGACCACCCAGGATATTCACTTCCTCTTCTGTGTAGAGGATATAACGGCCACCAAAATTTGGGTCCTTATCCTCTTCACAGGCAACAAAGATTGCGTATTCTTTCATTATGTTCTCCTTTTTTTGTTTTCATTTTGCATACCATGCAAATTATTTGCATAATTATCCAAAGCAAGACATAAAGAAAACGCCTTGCGATAAATTCACAAGACGTTGTTGCCAGGGTTATAGGGTTTATTAGTTGGATTCTGCCGGGGAAACAATCAATTCACCATTGACGATTTTTTTAACAAGCTGAGACACGTTTATACATCCATAAAGAGGAAGAATTTCAGTTTCCAGCTTTTCACCCTCTGCCGGAGTAAGAACACAAGCCTTTTGCCACTTATAAGATTTATTTCGCGCTTTTATAGCGGCAACAAGCTCTTCTTTGCTCATGTTGTCGTACTTGCTTGCCATAGTCGCACCACCTTTTGATGCAATTATAGCAAACTTTTCACTCTTACGCAAGTTCTGACCACTTGAAACAGTTGCTGACATGATTCACCTTGCCTTTCTACCAGAAGGTACAGGAAAAACAGGCTCAAGAGGACGCATATCGCCACGGATTTTTCCAGCACCGCTGCCGTCCATGTATTCTGCGATCTTACCATAGACCTTCTGAGGCCGTCTGTTCATCTCGATTGTTTTCCCATAGATCAAACTAGAGGCATTGTTGTACTCTGCCGTAAAGGAATCATTGCGAGTGCGGAAAGCCTTAGTGTGTTTTGCTGCCTTCTTGCTCTTGCGATTTGCACTAGCAGACCCAGTTCCAGCAAAACGTGCTGCATAGCGTCCAGCCTTCTTCCGCTCTGATTTCACTGCCATATCAAAATGCACAGTCTCAGGATTTACGCCAATAGGTTCACTTCTGATGAAGTCAACGACAGTCTGATTGTAAGTCTTCTCCCACGGAACCAAACCTTTACCGGAACGCCAAACCATGCCGATCTGATTCACTCTGACGACCGCGATAAAACGCAATCCCTCTGCGGTCTGACCATAGTATGTACCAGACGGCACAGAATGACCGTCAAACTTAATCTGACGGTCTGCATAGTTCTTGCACAGGAACTTTTGCATAGTGTTCACCTCTTTCTATTTGATAGTGACGGCATTGCTGCCGTGTTGGTAGTGGTTACGTCTTCCCTAGTACCACTAATCGCCTAGCATTTATGTAGAGCTCTTGCGTGTTCACGATGGTTGCGTGGTTTAATTACAGGGTTTCTTCTGCGCTGAAGTCGTTGGTGAAGTCCTTGCTCTGAAGGTCTGCCAGTTTAGTCTGAGCAGATTCCAGGCTCTTTTTAACGTCTGCCAAATCCTTTTCCATGCCCTGAACAGCCTTCATCTTCTTTTCCAGGGTTTTTGCGTTGGTGTCCTTCTTGCTCTTGAGAGAGTCAAGTTCCTTCTTTGCAGAGGACAGCACTTCCTCTGCATTCTCAACACTCTTAGTAAGGCGCACAACCTTAGAGGACAGCTTGCGGACGCTTGCACGGCGGTCACGCTCTGCCATAGAGAGCATAGCAACACCGCTTGCGTTGGCACTAAACCATGCTTCAACCCACTTGACAAACTTGGTCTGAGATTCTGCTTCCGTGTCGTAGCCGTGGCCTGCTGTGGTAGCGGTGAATGCACGCACCTTGCCCACGCTCTGCTCAATGAACTGCTCAACAGTGAAGGTTGCAAAGACATCATTGACTTTGAAGGTATCGCCCATGATAGCGGTGGTAAGGCTGGTCAGATCATTGAAGTAGAAGGTTTTAATCTTCTGAACAGAGTCTGCGTCTGCGGCATAGCGTGCCAGCAAATCAGCATCAAGATAGACAGCACGGACGGCCTTGCAATAGGTCTCGTACTGCTCTGCGGTGATACCCTTCAGGCAGTCTCTGCCCAGGGCCTTCTCAGAGGTGTTGACTTCCTTGCCACCCTTCTTGAACAGGGCAACGGCTGCACCGGTGGTGCGGTTCTTCTCTGCGGCTGCGGTAGCGTTGAAGTTGATAGCGGACAGAATGGTAGTAGTAGACATAGTATTTTCTCCTTTGTTGTGTTATAATGTGTGTATGGACTTCTTGCTATTATGAGCAAGCCAAGTGCTACAGACAAAATTCCAGGTTCTGCCTGTAGCCTATGGTTCGCCCACGATGGGCAAATATGTATGCTGTAAAGCATGGTTTACCCTCTGTCTGCCAAAAACAGCCCTTCAACCATGCTTGCTATTATTCAATTGTCACGGAAAACTGTCTATTTTTGCTATTATCTGCGACAAGTCCAAACTTTTGAAGTCCAAACAAAAAGCGCCAAACTTTTGAAGTTCAACGCCGTCTAATTGCATATCTTTGCAAAAATATCCTGTTTTCTCAATCATACAAGATTGCATTGTACCGCCTAAAAGTAACAAACTGATAGCTTGCGTTTGAAACGTTGCCAAAACTTGCGTTTTGGATTCTTTCAAAACGGTTATATTGTTTTTATCCTTCCAGCGCATTTTGTCAATCTGGAATCGGTTTCGACCTGTTTTGCAAGGTAAACCACTTGAACAAATACGGAATCCGACCGCCTTGCCCGCCGTGCCATTTATTTAGCCGTTCGATTGATTGAAGGGCTATTTTGTGTGCACGTCTAAAACCGTTCTATCCTCTCTCCCGTCTGTTAAACGTGGTATTTTGCATGAGCGCCGTTCCGTACTATTTGCTTTTACACTTCCTTCCGTTCGGGGAACGACCGCTTGCTTTCAAACGATTTATCGGGGAACTTTCCCGCACCTTCCGACCGTGCGTCCCTTCAAGCCTTCCGGCCTTCCGGTGCCTATACTCTACCATGTTTTACTATGGTTGAACATATAATTTTGTTGCAAACGCATGGACGGAACGTGCAAGAATTATAGATTCTTTAAAAATAGCGATATATCGTTAAAAATTATATTTTGGCAAGGCTGTGATCGAATGGTTAAAGAATTTTAAGAAACACGCGGAAACGTGTTCGCGCGCGTGCGTGCGCCTGGGCAGGCAAAACTCTAATAGGTACAGCAGTCCCCGGCAATACTATATATTGTGGTTTGAATGAATGGTTAAATACTAGATATTGTGTATAGTACGATATTGAACAATATGGATAGATACTAGATATTGGGTTTGTCGATTGACTGAACACAAGATATAGGGAATAGCATAATTGGCGTAAAGTAAAAATACTTTACAAAATGTTGTACACGCAACATTCGATATCATTTTGATATCGAACGCAACGAAAATGCAACTAATTTGCAAATTCAATTCCCGACAAAAATCAGTACTATAAACATACTGGAAAAGTAGGAATAATTCCCGGCCTGGAAAGTGAAAAAACAGGCACTTTATTCAATTAAAGTGAATGCCGCTTTTTGCACAAAAGCGGCTTTTCCCCATGGGGGATACTTTTCATTTTTGAGGCATTCCAGGCAGCAGGCCGAGATCCCAGTACATCTTTCTTGTTCATAATCGCCAATTATAAATTTCATATTCTCTTACTCTCTATACATTCTGCACAACAATTTCCACAAAAATACCATTCTCTTTCAATCACAACAACCTCTATCTATCCTATCAACTCAATCTAACTATTTAACCTGTTCATACCCGAGTACATTTCCCTAACAAAATCATCCTAAAAATACACCCCTATACCCTCTCCTACACACACTCACAAATCACTCATTTTTCCACTCAAAATACATAAAAATGGCTTAAAATCGCTATTTTTCAATCGGTAGCTCATTCGGTAACTAGCTAGAATTTAACGTATTTTCGTTATATTTGGGCTAGTTTTTCTTTTTATTTGTACCTTTTTACCACTTATTTTGTTCCTTTTTGATCCAATAAAGCCTAAAAAAGCTAGGTTTCATGCGGTTTTTTCCGATATGTACCATAAATGTATCGAAAATGACCATTCTTCGGAGCATAAAGTACCTATTTGTACCCATCTATACTCCCCTATCGCCATAAATAGACTGATCTGGCATCCAAACAACATTCTCAGAGATTTCAGACACCTCATAAGAGCATAATTGTAGCCTCTGGCAGTTTATACTGAACACACAGAGTATCTAAATGTCCTTTATAGAGAACAATACCATCCAAAACATACCTTATTATAATAGGCACTAGAAATACTCGTATCCTGTATTATGTAGCTATTGAACTTTTGGCAATCTCATGGTATAATGAGTGTAGATAGCTATACAATACAGGATACTGTAAAGAAGATAGCAAGAGGATGTTTATAGTAGTCCTCTCGGACAGGGACCGTTACGACGGTGGAGAGGGATCTCGCGTCTGCGGACGCTCGTAGGTTTACTCAAATTGAATCTATGCCGCTTACGCGCCATAGCTTCAAGTCGAGTAAACCATTATTAGATATTTTGTGATAGTTGTACTTGTACTGACGACTATGTATCTTCATACATATATATAATACAGACTCGTCAGTACAACTAAATTAGAACTGGAGGCAATATGGAGCAAAATAATTATAATGTTACGCAGGATATGGTAAACAAATTAAGTGATGGACAAAAGTTCTCAAACTTCTTGGAGTTATCTACTTATCTCAACATCCTTAATAAAAACGGAAAACCGTTGGGTGGGAATAGTAAAAAACATTTCCTTGAAGATTTGAATCGTTTTGTTGAATTTAAAAAGGAAGGAAAGCGCTTTATTATTGTAAAGATTCGTCCAGATAATGAGGTGCTTCCTCCTCTGCCGACAAGAAATAAAGGGAAATTCTCTTTGCGTTTGCAGAACCAGATTGCTTACCACTTACTTAAAGAATGTGACGGCAGTAGTTGGATGGAGTTCTTTTGGACACCAGCTGCAATATTACGAGCATGTGGAATGACTAACAAAAATTTTTATCAATATCCAGAAGATTTACATGGCGATGATACCTTCTGGGCTGAAATAGTTGGTACACCATTAGAAAGTATTGCTTGTGATCAAATGGATGAGTTTAGAGAGAATTTAGCAGCGGATGCTGAGACATTTCAACAATGTACTAAATCTACAATGGTTGGGTACATTGAGTCTGCGCTTAGATCTATGGCGAAAAACAAGGAACTATTTTTTGAAGACTGTCCAGCTGTGTTTATAAACCATAATCCAGAAGAGTACCATATTCCTTCTGAAGACCAAAAGGCCATTTATATGAAGATGTATACGAATGTACTTCATGAGTTCTATACGTCATCTGGTCGAGTGTGCCAGAGTGAACAAGACGTATTTCTGACTGGACGGCTTCATGAGTTCTATGAAGAATTAGATAATAGGTTCAAGGAAATTTTTACATATGACCTAGCACGACCGATGTACCATATTACGATTGAGCCGAACTCGTTGAAGCGATCTGTTGCACGGACAGAATATAAATTGCAACAGCAATGCTTTCACGAGATAAATGATGCGATGTGTGAGAATATCCCAACACTTTCTGCCGTCAGAAGAGGTAGAGCGGTATTGGAGGAAAATCCAGAATATTACAATGATACTTCTCAACCACCATTTCGTTTTGTGCACAGGCAGTTGAGTGATGAGGTTCTTCAGCTCTTTATAGATGGAATGATTCGTGTTTCTGCGAATTCTGGAATCCCTCGTGCTGGATTTAAATGGTATGGTTCTTATAAAAGATAAGGAAGAAGGTTGAATGTAATGAATTTTGATAACCCCTACTGGATTGATTTAAAGGTAACTTATGAGAGTTACCAAGCAGCTGGCCGCTTGCCGGAGTTCCACAAGAAGTATGTTTGCACGAAATGCCGCTATGAGATTCCATGTTTCACAACTTGTGACGAGGTGCGATGCAAGTGCCGAGAGTTCAAGCCAAAGACTGTGCAGAAGGCTGACAAGTATTTACATATCAATGATTTTATGAATGATGTGGCCGCATTTAAAGCCAGCCGTGTGAATGAGAGTTAAATAAGAGTCCGTGCGGCTCTTGTTTGAAATGCAAATACATATCAAAAGGGAGAGAATAATGAAAATTCAGATTAGAAATTATGTAATTAAGACATTGGATAACAGAAATCTCGTTATCATTGAGCAGCGACCTGCTGGCAAGAATCCAAAGACTGGTGAGATGGGCACCGGTGTAAAAGAGGTTACGGTTGGCTATTACCCGAACCTCGAATGGGCTTTACATAAGATTAAGGATTTGAATATTTCTGAAAGCGATGCAGATACCGTGGATGTATTGCTGGCAGAGCTTGAACAGATTGGTGAGACGATCCGCCTGGTAGCTGATGAGGTCAAGTGATGGAGAAATATATTAACGCAACACGATTGATTGGCGTCCTCGATAGTGCTATCGCTCGTACTATGGCTAGAGGTAATGCAAAGTCTATTGATGATATGTGGTGCGATATGGCAATGCAATACACAAAGCGCATTCTTGAAGAAGAGATATCTGCTGGCGGTGAGTTCCGTCGAGTGGTTCATGCTCACTGGATTGAACATGAGGCGGATTTTGGTGAATCACTATATTGTGAGTGTTCCAGTTGTCATAACTCTACTGGAATTGACTGTACACTGTTCTGCGGTGCCTGCGGTGCTATTATGGATGAACAAACGATTAAGGTTCAAGATTGTTGAGGTAAAGCAATGTATTTAAGTGATGAAGAACTTTGTAAACGTGCGTATCGCTTATTGAACCTAGAGCTCTCAAATATGATTGGTAAGGAATACTCTGCCGAGAACATTCAGATAGATAAAGATTACATAACATACTATCGAAAAGGTGTTCCAGTGTTTACCAAGGAAGGCTCTGCTACATATTCGTGTAAAATCTACAATAAGAAAACTGGTGAGTGGAGTTATGTCGAGGGAGAACTAGCAGAGCGGATATACAGAAAATGGATTAGTTGGATTGAGTGGTTAAAAAAATATTATTATATGTACGAACTGGAGGCTGAGTAATGCGTACTTACGAGGATGTTGACAAGGAAATTAAGCAACTTATCAATGATATGAATTATGCAAGTCTGACCCGCCGGGAGTATGAGTCTGCTGAAGATTATCTGGATGAGCTCTATCAGGAGCGTGAACGGCTTTGGCTCAAGGCTATGGAAGATGGTGAGAGCTGCTATCTGTAAAAGCCTGCTTTTATATTTTCTCTTTAGCTATAAAATACAGGATACGTTTAAGAAGAACATGGAGGTGACTGCCGAATGGCAAAGCAGCAAACTTGCCAGAAGTTTGTTTTTAAGATCCATACGAAGCGTCTGGTTGAAGCAAAGTGGGATTTGACTCTACCATTAGATGAGGCTAGACGAAACCACGAGATCATCTCGCTGGCTGATAGCACTGTTTTACGATGGATTGATGAGTTGAATGGTGTTACGGATGCAGAGGCTAAGGCACGGAGCATTAAGCGTAGAATCAAGATGCTGCGGAATGAGCCGTCTTGCTTAGAGAACCGCCGGGAGATTCGGAGGCTGTATACTGAACTGGACGCAGTTCAATTCAAGCCGGATTATATGTGTCTGGTGGTTGATAAGAAGAATGATTACCGCCGTGCATGTTCTCCAAATGGGTTTAAAATCAATGGAATCACGTATCGCCGTCTGGTTGGTACTACCGGTGGTGTTAAGAATAGCACGATTGTGTTTGTGAGCGACCGTCTTATTGATGAGATCCGCAAGCGAATTGATAATGGCCGTAACAAAAGAATGGAGTTTATTCCAGCAAAGTTGGAAGCATATCGGGCACTCGCCTGCTCCGCTTCCATTCCGGTTACTGACCCTGACGGCGTGCTTGTTGTAGATGATTGTTTTACGCATTTCAAAGACCATGTAATCGTTCTGGATGACGGAGTGTCTGGTGAACCTACAATGGTGGAGAATCCTGAGCAGGACTGTGAGCTTTGCGCAAGCGACGGTTTTGGACTCATCAGTTACGATCTTGCACAGCAGTGGAGTGAGGATTTGAAACTACCATCCACCGCATCTGGCTTTTGTGTACGCAACGCATTTTGTAAAGGCATGTTATTCCCCTTCCCTTTTCGCGAGTTCGCTAAGAAAGTAGCAAAACAAAATATGGTGCGCGATATTTGGGGGAACTACAAGGATGTCAATCGTGTTCAGGTGATTCTCACTGGGTCGATGCTCAAGTTATGGGATAGTTACCATAGTTGTGAGGACTACTTCGAGAATTGCCAGGAAAATCACTACCATTTCTCTGTAACAAAGACTTGTGAGTTGGAGCTTGATGAAGAGCGCAACCTGAATTATCAGTTTATTCAAAGCTATCAGCTTACGAACGAAGAGATACATGAGCTCGTGAAGCCAACTTTGGATGAGATCAAGGGTGTCATGGGCGGTGACTGGCGTGATGCGTTGCTGTATTTGCGTGGTAGTGGAATGCGTGATGACTCGAATTACATAAACAGTCTGGAAAACGACTATATTAAGGCTCTTATGATTGAGCCGGAAATGATTAACGACCCTTATGTGCAGAATCGGATTCGGTACTTTATTAAAAAGCGAATTTCGCAAGCAAAAACGGGTGTTGTGAAAGTACGAGGAAATTTCCAGGTGGCAAGTGGAGACCCTTATGCGCTTTGTCAATCTATCTTTGGAATGGAAGTTACTGGACTGTTAAAAGCTGGAGAGGTCTACAGCCGATTCTGGAACGACCGCGATGTTAAGCGGGTAGCCTGCTTTAGAGCACCGATGAGTCAGATGGCAAATATTCGGTGTTTAGATTTAAATTCGAGCGATGAATGCAAGAATTGGTATCGCTACATTAAAACGGTAGCTATCGTAAGTGCATTTGATAATACGTGTGCCGCACTAGATGGAATGGATTGGGATGGCGATCTTATTTTCAGTACAGACAATAGAATTCTCCTTGATAAATGGAGAAACGAGACTGTAATTCTTTGCGCTCAGAAAAAAGGTGAAAAGAAAGTTCCAACCGAGCAGGACTTCATTGAATCTAACATCAATGGATTTGGTGACGATATCGGCAAGGTAACCAATCGTATTACCACAATGTTTGACGTGCAGAGTAAATTTGAACCAGAAAGTAGAGAATATAAAGAGCTTACATATCGTATTATTTCTGGCCAGAAATATCAACAAGATACAATTGATCGCATAAAGGGAATTTCTTGCGTACCTATGCCGCAGTATTGGTATGACAACAAAGCTTGTGCTGCTAAAGACGATGATAATCCTGACACTATCGAGGATAAGAAGTTTTGGAGTAGTATTTGCGCATGGCGTAAGCCGTACTTTATGAGCTACATCTACCCTGCTCAGATGCGTGATTATAAGCAGTATGTGGCCGCAGCTCGCAAGCGCATCAAGTGGGATGGGTTTGCCGGTCTGGATGAGATTATGCAAAAGACCGTCAAGGACGACGTGGATGAAATGGTTATCCAGTATTACATTTATCGGATGCCGGTCGGAATCAACTCTTGTACTATGAACCGCCTATGCTGGACCGTTGAGGATGAATTGGAGGATTTTGAGGAAGAACTCAAGATAAAGCGCAAGTTTGATTATGATTCGCTCAAGTATGGCGTTGAATACACTAATTCTCAATACTATGGCATCCGCTCTATCTTTAAGGACTATTTAAGATTTGCTCGTGGCAACGCAATCCATTCTGGTAACGGAAATAATAATAAGGAAACCGGCGCAGACCGCAAGGAGCGAATTGCGCTGTATCAGGAAAGTATGTTCCGCAATCTTCACGATAAGTGTTCTAATGACGATGTGCTTTGCGACATTCTGCTTGATCTTTGTAAAAAGAATGCGTCCAGTATTGCAATCGTCTGGGAGTTGTTCCATGATACTTTGATTAAACGTTTATTGGAACGCCATAATGGTATGGTGCATTCTCTTGTGCAGGATGAGAATGGCGATATTGAATATGACGGCAAGCGTTTCAAGGATGTGTTGGTTGACATGAATAGCAAGGAGGATGCGGATGATTGTATTGAATGAAGTTCTTTACGCTGAAGAATGGCTAGAGAAGGATGTGCCTTGGAAGAAAGCGGGGCATGTTTTGCATTATATTGCGAAGTATTATTTCTATAAGGGATACTCAAAGGATGACGTAAGAGAAAAGCTTAACGAGTATATGCTGCGTCATTTTGAAGGGTACAATAAGGTTCTGGACAGAGAACTGATTGATAAAGCGATTGCTTCTGCTAAAGGTCGTCCTATGGTCGAACTTGATGGTGTGTGCATTACGAAGGCTGAGGTAGAGAAGATTCAAGCACTTGAAGGCAAGCAGATGCAGCGCCTGATGTTTACGATGCTGTGCCTAGCAAAATACCATATTGCTGTTAATGAAAAATGCAACTACTGGATTACGGAAGATACGGCTGATATTTTCAGGATGGCAAATGTATCTGTGAATGAGAAAAAACAGAACGAGATGATTTGTGAGTTACATAATCTTGGTTTTATTGGGTTTGCCAGCTTGAAAAAGATTGACAACTTGAACATCCATATTTTGATTGCAAAGCCGGATTCTCCTCATGAGATTTTCGTGGACGATTTTGAGAATGCTGGTATTCTGTGGAACCAGTATTGTGGGAAAGAATACATCAAGTGTGATTGTTGCGGAAAGATGGTTGCTCGCACTGGACGCAGACAAAAATACTGTCGTAAGTGCGCAAAAAACGTAAATATCGAGAAAACTGCACAAAATAGAAAAATGTTTGATTTATGAAATGTGAAAAAGTGTGATATTTCAACGTAGATACGTTATAATTTTACATATATAGAGCAAAACATAGTGCGGAAAGTTATGGTAGGGAGAGAGCGAGGACGCTTGTTTTCTTCCTACCTATTTTATTTTGAAAGGGTGTTTTACCTAAATGATTGAGATTACCAAAGCAGAAGCAAAGGAAATTCGTAAGGTTTATCCGAAGGTTTTCATTGCAAAAACTCGACACAAGCGATTTATTGAGGAATCTGTTCGTTATCTGGAGCTGATTCCGTTTAATATTGAAGCTCGTGAAATTGTTGAGCGTGCCAAACGCGGCATTCGAGACTAATTTATGAAAGAACGAGGTACAGACTTTGGATTTTGAAATTCAGCTGCCCGAGGAGATTACAAACCTGATGAATGGTGGTGGTCTCCCCTCTCCTGAGATGATGAACTTCTACGTTGACGAGAAGGATCGCATCTTTTTTATTGATTTTGAGATTGACCAGTCTCTGATTGAAATTGAGCGAAAGATTCTTCAATACAACCGTATCGACAAGAATATTCCTATTGAGCAGCGCAAGCCTATTAAGCTGTTTATTTACAGCTATGGTGGCGAGCTGGATGCGATGTTTAGCTTTATTGATGTTGTTGCGCTGAGTAAGACTCCTGTTTGGACGATTAACGCAGGTATTGCAATGAGCGCTGCTCTTGTGATGCTGTTGTCTGGTCAGAAGCGCTTTGCCCTGCCTCATTCTACTGCACTGATTCACAGTGGCTCTGGCGGTGCTCAGGGTACTTTTGAGCAGTCTAAGATGGCTATGGACTATTACGAGAAGCAGGTTGCAAAGATGCGTGAGTATATTATGGCTCACTCTACCATTGATAAGAAGACTATGACCAAGAATAAAGCGAAGGATTGGTATCTGGACGCTAATGAGCAGGTCAACTTTGGCATTGTAGATAAGATTTGCGATGATGTGGATGAATTCAATTAAGGGAGAGTTATAATATATGGCTTCTGATAAGACTGAAATGCGTAAGAAGAAGGATGTCCCGCAGAATCTGGATGAATATCCTACTTTTTATGGAATGACGCTCGATCCGGAACAGAAAATCTTTAGGGACGCAATCTGGAATCCCGATATTGATGTTGTGTTCTGTAATGCCCGTGCTGGTACTGGTAAAACTACGATTGCTGTCGGTGTGGCGAATTTGTTAGTTCAGTATGGACTATATAATGGTATCGCATATATTGTTTCTCCTACACAGGAAGAGAAGCAAGGCTATCTTCCCGGCACGCAGGAACAGAAGAGTGCTCCGTATATGGAACCACTTTATCAGGCACTTGAGACTATTGGCGTTAATCCAAATGTTGCGATGATTGTTGATGATAATCCTGAAAGTCAGAAATATGGTGCGTATATTCAGTGTGCAACTCACACATATATGCGTGGCATCACCTTTGATAAAAAAGTAATCTTGCTCGATGAAACGCAGAATTTCTATCTAAGTGATCTTTTGAAGGTTATTACCCGGTTGAAGGATTCATGTAAACTTGTCGTAATCGGTCATACAGGCCAGTGTGACTTGTACAAAAATCCGCAAAACAGTGGTTTCCTTCCATATCTTGAACACTTTAGAGGTCATGATAGAACTGCGATTTGTGAACTTCACACAAATCATCGTGGATGGATTAGTACATGGGCGGATATGATTCAGTTTAATCGCTAAATCATTTCAAAATTGAAATAAAATATAAGGGAGAATAGAATTATGGTTGCTAAGAAGAGTGTTGTTTTTAAGAACGCTATTATTGATACTGCCGAGGGTACTATCACCGAGATTACCAAGGATGGCGAGAATGTCTTCAATCTGAATGAAGCTCTGGCAAAGTGGGATGGTATTGAGGGTGTCACCATCAATATTTCCACTTCTGATGAGCTGCTGGGCGACCCGGCTTGATGCCAATGGGTTGCTATAATAAACGGCCAGAAGAAACGAGCGATGACTTCTTTGTAAGAATCGGGAATGCTGTTCTGGCTAGAGAGTTGACTTGGGATGGCGCATCCAAGGTGCTCAATGATGAGTTGGGTAAGAATTTTGGTGAGTGCGCATATCGCAAGCGTTTTAAGGCATTCCGTGCGGGTATGCAGTATCAGGAGTCCTTATCTAATAGAGATGTGGGAACCTGCATTCTGTCTATTTCCGACCTACATATTCCATTCCAGAAGCCCATTGAGACTTTTAGTGAGTATGCTGGAAAGATTGATATCCTTCAGATAAACGGGGGTCTGGTAGATGCGCAGGCCATTTCTCGTTTCAATAAGGTGTATCGTAAGAGTCCAATGGAGGAAATTCTGATTGCACGTCAGTATATGATTGACCTGATTGAGATACTTCAGCCTAAGAAGGTTGTTGTAAATTATGGTAATCATGACTTACGTTTCCAGAATTATCTTGCTAAGAATCTGGACACCGACTTGCTTGAACTGATGCCAAAGACATCTTTGGAGCTTATTTTTGTTGATGGCTTTAACCATTACAACAAGGAGCTTCATACAAAGGTTCATTACGACCCTCTGACTGATGTTTTTAAGGATAGTGGTATCGAGATTGTTTATAACGATACTTGGTTTAGTTTCGTTGGTGAAACAATTTTTGTGCATCCACTTGCTTATTCTAGCGGTATGTTGAAAACAGCAGAAAAGGCATATCGGTATTTCAAGGATAATGATTATTTCTTTGATACTATCGTGATGGCACACACTCATAAAACAGGTCATTATGATATCGGTAATTCTGTAATTTATGAGCAGGGCTGTTGTTGTGAGACATCAAAAATGGATTACGCAGATGGAAAATTAACACCATCTCAGCGAGAAGGATTTATTCTGGTTTATCAGGATAAATTCGGAAGGCTGAATGAAGATAAGACGCACATTGTACGTCTAAATTAAAAAGCGGTGAGCCCCTACCACTAAACGGGGACTTAAAAAAGAAGTACGACCGCAAGGTCTGCTTGGGACATCATTTGTTGTCTCCTTTTCTATGCCCGTAGGCTAATGTCTACGGGTTTTATGTGCCAGTGTAGTTCAGTTGATAGAACGCGGGTTTTGTACTCCCGATATCGCAGGTTTAAGTCCTGTCATTGGCTCCATGCCACTTTAATTCAGTAGATAGAATAATGTGTTCGTACCACATATGTCGTAGGTTTGATTCCTACAGGTGGCTCTAAGCTGTGCGGTCAATAGTTGCTACCGCCTAGACCAACTCAATCTACGGATGGTTGGATGCAAAGTAGTTCTGTAGAACGAAATGATAAGCTATTCGTGTTTCGCTACGTTAATGCGAAGCTTTAAAAGTCTAAAACAAGCGTTTTATCAACACGAGAACAATTCAACTTAGCTCGGATGGTTTGACGGACGCTTGTTTTATTATGGGGATGTAGCTCAGTTGGCTAGAGCACGGGATACTGATCAACCTGAGAGGCCGAAGGTTCGAGTCCTTCCATCTCCATGACTATATTGCTACTCCCTACTCTTCGAAAACAAGAAGCAGCAATATATGGAAAGTGGGGCTATTATGGCATCATGGCAGAGTTTGGTTTATTGCGAATGGCCTGAACCCATTTGTGCCGTAAGGCACCGGAGGTTCGAATCCTCCTGATGTCGTGTCCTTTTCCCGGAGGGCTTGTAATTAAAACCGGTCACCTACCACCGGCTAAAAGGTAGGTTTTATGCGCCTATAGTTTAATTGCTTAAAACAGCAGACTCTAAATCTGCCTCTTGGGAGTTGAAGTCTCTCTGGGCGTGCCAAAAATGGCTTCCAATTCGCGGTTGGAGGCAAGTCCGAAGTCGATCTATGGCAAACCTGTGATGCGCACACGATTTGGTAGTAGATGACACTTAGGCATCATATGTCGCAGGTGATAGTGCCGATGTACTAGCCAGCCTCATAAGCTGTGCCTTGGGCGGGTCTGACTCCCGCACCTGCACCCAACATCTCCCCTTTCGCAAGCCTATCGCCAGTTTTCTACTCCCTCTGGCGGTAGGTCCTTTTATGAACAGTCCTGCCTGTGTATTTCAGGTGGCACGGTCGGCGTAAAGCTGGCCGTAAATACAAAATTCAGCCGATTCGTCGGCAGGGCGTAAGCCCAAATAGATGATAAAGACCTTAGCTCACTACGGTGTCAAAATGCTGAGGTCGAATTTTGAACAGAACCTGTTAAGCCTCTCAACGATGCGTATCATAGCAGGTCTTTTATAGAATTAAATCCACCCGGCCTCCCAGATTATTGGTGCTCATGAGGGTGGATCTTTTGTTTGCCGTAGGATGTGCGCACGTTCTACGGCTTTTATTTTGATTTTGAATGGAGGTGTTTGTTTGCCTAGAAAGAAAAAGGTTGTTGAGGATGGCGTTATTCTTGAAGGAACCGAGAACAAAAAGACATTCAAATGCCTGCGTTGTGGTAAAGAATATGATGTCGCTATGGGGCATTTTTACCGAATAACATATTCTCCATTGTTCAAGGCAAATGACGGATATGCTCCCATCTGTAAAGAATGCGTTAATGAAATGTTTGATGATTTTTCAAGACGCTTTGGAAGCGATAGAACTGCTTGTATGCTAATGTGTCATGTTCTGGACGTTCCTTTTTATAATAGTCTTTATGATTCCGTTGTGAGCAATTCTGGAACATGTAGGCCAGGAACTTATAACCGTCTCGTGGTGAACATGAAGAACTTCCAGTTCCAGACGTTTACCAACACTCTTGTGAACGGTGAACTCAATAAAAACGCTCTCGATTTACAGGAAGAGAAGGAACAGAAGTGGTCGAAGGCAGAGATTCAAGCAAAGGATGACTGTATTTCTGTTATTGGGTATGACCCGTTTGATGGTTATAACGAGGGCGACCGCCGCTATTTGTTTAGTGAACTCATCAAGTATTTTGAGGATGGTATTGAAGACGACCCGTTCAAACTATCCCAGATTGTTCAGGTCGTGAACAATAATAATCAGATTCGACAAATCGACTTGCAGATTGCCCGCTTAAACCCGATGAACTCGGCTGAGGCAATCAAGAGTCTGAATGACATTAAGGTCAAGCTAGTTTCAAACAATGATAAAATTGCCAAGGAAAACGAAATCTCTGTCAAGAACCGTTCTAATAAGGATGCCGGACGTAATACTCTCACCTTCTTGATGAAAGATATGCGAGAGAAAAATATTGCAGGGGCAGAAGCAAACTTCTATGACCAGTTGCGTTCTCCTGGCACTCAATGGGCGGCAGATATGAGTCTTAAAGCAATCAAGGAAAATGCGTTCTTTGATGAGAATGACCAGCAAGAAATTTTTGATACCCAGCGAGAGTTGATTGATAAATATCAAAAAGATAGTGACGATGCGAAGGAAAAATATCGTTTGTCTCTGATTGAAAATCAGCGGCTTAAAGAAATGCTTGAGGATGCTGGAATAGACCCGAATGGTAATGAAGATACGGATGGTGATGCCGTATGAGAATGAAACAAAGAGCACCTATTATCACTGCGGTAAAACGTAAGATTTATGAGTGTGATGCGGCAACGATTGCGTTCTATCGGCGTAATCCTGTTATTGCGGCCAGAGATTTATTGGGTATCCAACTATTTGACGCTCAGGCATATATGCTGGAACAAAGCTGGAATGCAAGTCATGTTCTTTGGGCATGTAGTCGAAACTTTGGTAAGTCTTTTGTAGGTTCTGTTTTCATTCTACTAAAGGCTATCCTATATGAGAATCAAGCTATTTACATCGTAAGTAGCGTTGGTGATCAGAGTAAGGAAACTTTTAATAAAATCGAAGAAATTGTCACTCGTGTTGGTAAAACAGCTGCGTCTATCCGTAGTTTGCAAGATATTGCAGAGAAAGAAACAAAAAAGTCTGCAACCAATAAGAGTGGCTTTAGTCATAATCCCGCCGGGTATGTTGTTGAGTTTTACAACGGTAGTTCCATTAACACGCTAAACTCCAACCCAGATTCCAACCGATCCCGTCGTGCAACTCTTGTGTTTTTTGACGAGGCTGCGTTTTGCTCTGACGAACTGATTGTTGTCTGTGAAGCTTTTGCCACTCAGAATACTGACTTTGTGACTGATACGGACGATTCTTATAACCCTGAAACTCAGCCTCGCAAGGTTCCTACACAACTTGTGTATGCTTCGAGTCAGGATACGATGGATAAACTATTCTATCGTTATTATAAAAACTTTGCAAAGCGTATGATTGCCGGTGACCGTGATTATTTTGTTTGCGACATGATTTGCGATGTTGCAATTCAGGTCTATATGAATGGTAAACCATACAAGGCTTTGTTGACAAGAGACAAAGTGGAAGCCGCTCTAAAGTCAAATAAAATGAAGGCGTTGCGTGAATATTATAATCGCCCAAGCCGTGATGGTGGCGTAAACCAGATTATCAAATGGGGTACAGTTCGTCGCAATGAGCGAAAGTATATCCCACAGCTTTATTGGGATAAGAACTATCAGTATATTCTTGCGTTTGATCCTGCCCGCACAATGGATAATTCTATTGTTGGTGTTATGCGTATTTATAACGATCCAGAAAACGGCATGTGTGGAGATATTATCAACTGTGTGAACATGGTTGATATTGCAAATGAGAAAAAATTCAAGCTCGATTCTAATCGTCAGCTTGAGCAGTTACATGAGTTGATTCTACATTACAATGGTCAAAATCCTGATTACGAGTACATTGATAGATTGATGATTGACCAAGGTGCTGGCGGCGGTGGTACTTCCACATATGCGGACGGTTTGCTTAATAATTGGACTGATAAAACAGGCGCAGAACATCGTGGTTTTATCGACGCAAATCATGAATTATATGAAGGATATGATGCCCGTTACCCAGATGCTGTTGACAAGCTACGTCTAATTAGTCCACGTAAATTCCGTACTGCCATGGTTGAGGAATTTATTGAGTTGATGAATCTTGGCGTCATTCACTTCCCTCTTGAATATAACGGAGGAGATTACGTTCAGGTAGTAGATGGTGTTGACAAATCAACTGGTCAAGAAATTTTGAAGACGCATGAACTCTCCTTGGAGGAACAGACTGCGTGGGTTAACATCGACTTGATGAAGAACGAGATTACAAGTATTCAGAAAACGACAAACTCTGAAAACACGACTGTAACGTATGCTTTAGCGCCCGATGTTGCCAACAAGATGCATAGACAATTCATTGTGCATCATACGGAATAATACATAATCCGTATTAGTAAAACTTAATCTAATTGACTTGGAACCCCAGAAGTGGGAAACAGGGGCGAACCGAAAGGACGCTGAACGACTGAATGATTAAGGCTCATTTATGATGAGTATGCGCCAGTCTGAACTCACACTATAACTGAATAATGAAATGTGAGAGCCACGGTCGAGTGTAAAGACACTCTTGGAAGAACCGTGGCCTTTATTTATGCAAAAATAGAAAGGATGTCAATATGATCGGAATATATTCGATTACAAATAAAGTTAATGGAAAGATGTATGTCGGTCAGTCATCCGATATTGAAAACCGTTGGAAGAAACACATTCGTTTTCTGAATGATAAAAGTCATCATAACAAACATCTTCAAGCCGCATGGAATAAATTTGGAGAAGAGAACTTTGAATTTAAAGTCATTGAAGAGTGTAAGGAAAACGAATTGAACGAAAGAGAAACTTATTATATTTCAAAATACGATACATATAATTCAGGCTATAATCTCGATCTTGGAGGCGAAGGTATTCGTGGATACAAACATACTCCAGAGCAGATTTTAAAAATGAGGAAAGCTCATAATCCACTTGCTGTATTACAATTCGACTTGTCTAAAAACCTCATTAAAAGATGGGATGGAGGTATTGGTCGAGTAAATAAAGAATTGCATTATACAACAGAGTGCATTAGAAGACTTTGTTGCCACGAAGGAAAAAATATGCATCCGTATAAAGATTGCTACTGGATGTACGAACAAGAATATCAACGAGATGATTTTTCTTGGGAAGCATATTTTAGTAATCGTAAAATTGAGATTGATAAAAGCCAATGCCAAGTACATATAAACAAGAAAATTATTCAGTACGACAAGGATAAGAATATTGTGAAAACTTGGAATTCTCTTGCGGAAATACGTAAGGCAGGCTTTAACTCACACCAAATATCTTCTATATGCCATGAAGTTCGTGGAAAGAAAACTCATGCAGGATGTATTTGGGCATACGAAGATTATGATTTCTCGGACGGGTATTTTGACAGCGTTATTTTCAAACGAACTCTTCGTAAAGAAAAACCGATTAAACGAAATGTAAAACGAGTCCCAGTAAATCAATATACTCTCGATAAACAATTTGTAAGACAGTTTGAGTCACTTTTAGATGCTGCCAAGTCTATTGGATATACATCATCAGGAAATATAGCTCGGTCATGTAAGAGTAAGTTTAAGAGAATGTGTGCTGGTTATTATTGGGAAAGAGCATAAATAAAAGTAACAACTAATTGGATGATCGTTTTTACGTAGCGATTTTGCTTGCTCATCGTCTATATGAATTACGTCGTAAGGATAAAGTGCGCCAGTCTGCGGTGGAGGTAATGACTGCACCGCCAATTTGTATTTCTAATATTGACTTCTAAGCAGAGGAGGTGAAAATGTGGCAAGAAAGAAAAAGGAAGATTTTGATGTCGTGACTGCTTCACAGACAGATGATGGTACTGTTGTTATCACCTCTTTGAATGAGCTTTCAGAAGAGAGAATGAACAATGTCATCCGAAATGCAGTTGCATCTTATGACCCTGAAAACAAACAGTATAGTACATACCTGAAAATTTCAGCCTCCTCTGAAACGCTGACGGTTGATCGAATTGATGAACTTGCACGAGGGTTACAGTCAAGCCTGACGAATGTGCAGACTGTCAATGGAATTATCCGTAACTACATTAACAAGGATGATTTGATTGGTATTACTTATGACGCGATTGAGGCAAATGTCAATACAGAGTTCAAGTGTAGCTTTGCACAGTTTCCTGAGCAGCGTAACAAAACCAAACAGGTAAACTATGCCCGTGAAGTGATTGATGATTTCAATACACAAATCAATGTGCGAAGTCTGTTGCGTACTGCCATTCCGATGACTTACGCTGAAGGTACTTACATTACATATCTGCGTCAGAAGGATGAGAACTATATTGTGGACTACTACCCTCTTGGTATTGCTGAAATAAGTGATTACCTATCAAATGGACAGCCTGTTGTGCTTATCAATATGTCTAAGCTGAAATCCGCTTTGAGCAAATCTATGCTGAAGGATAAGAAGAATAAGGCACTGTTCTTTGAAAATCAGGAGGCTGAGATTCAAAACAACTATCCAGATGAGGTGTATCAGGCGTTTAAGAATGGTGATACATATGCAAAATTGGATGTTGACCATTGTGGTGTGATTCGTATTGGCAACATGGGGCAGAAATATGGTGTCTCTCCCCTGTTCCGCGCCTTACGTCCGGCATTGATGCTTGAGACTTTTGATACTTCAGACCGTGTAAATGCTAAGGCAAAGGCAAAGAAAATCATCTGGCAACAGCTTGACCCCGCATTGATGGGCCCAAACAACGATAAAAAGGGCTTCTCTGAACAAGTGACGGCACATGATAACCTGCTGCGTGCATGGAAGCAAAATACCGTGCTTGTGACGACCGCTCCCTATGTAAAGGATATCAAGTATGTTGAGCCAAAAGTTGAGATGACAAATATCGAGACTGTCAAGCAGTATCGAAACCGAGAAATGGCAGCTTTGGGTATCAGTTTCTTAAACACGGATGGTCAGCAGACTGTTTCGACTGCAAAAGTGTCTCTTGACCAGCTTATGAAGAATATTGGCAAAATTGCAGAACAGATTGAAGATGTGTTAAAGCGCTGGTATCGCATTCGCCTTGAAGATGCAGGTGTAGACCCGATGTACTGCCCTGATGTAAAGGTCTCTACTACTGAAATGATGGGTATGGAGATGAAGAAGGCGATTGCTCAGTTCCTGTTCACCACTTTGAACTGTTCTTACAAGACTGCTTACGAGTATATGGGACTTCATGCTGAGGACGAACTACGCAAGCGTCAGGCTGAAACCGAGGAAGGTTATGACGATGTGTTTGTGGCTCGCCAGACCTCTTATACATCGACCGGTAATTCCGGCGGTGGTAGTGACAGTGATAAAAAGACAGGCCGTCCGAAGGGCGAGGAAACTGAAAAACAAATTTATGATCAGCAGAGAAATGAAGATAGTAAGTGAGGTGATGAACGATGAGTAAGGAGTATTTCTATAGTAGAAACATCTGTTGCTCTGAGATTACGGAGCATCCAGACCACTATCTTGCCAAGTTTGTCATCTGTGATTTCTCAGTAAATGGGAATCAGGTTGCTTTAAACCGTGACACCATTAAAAGTTGGATGAGCACACTGGTTGGCAACCCGCTTGTTGGTAAGTTGGTCGTAGCTCCAAAGGGTGAACTGGATTTTTCCGGTCACAATATGAAAGTCGTCACCAGAAAAGACGATGATGGCAATGAATACAAAACTGCTGAATTTGACACTGATGCATTCGGTAGTTTCCAGTCAGTCGGTATCGAGAAAATTGACGATACCGACTTTATTGTTGCCTCTTGTAAGATCTGGAAACGATATCCAAAGGCTTGTGCGACGATTCTGCGCCGTATTGAGAGCGGCACATTAAACACCAGTTGGGAAATTGATGTGCTGAAAGCTCATAAGGGAATCGTGGGTGGCCGCATGGCAAAAATCATTGACGATGGCGTGTTTACTGCACATTGCTTGCTTGGTGCAAATGTTGAACCGGCATATAAGTGTTCTAAACTGCTTGAGGTCGCTGAAACCGATTTTGGTCTTGAATTAGCGAATGCCTACATTGAGGACACAAAAGGGATTTCAAATATAGAATTTAATGAAAAGGAGGCAAAAAATTTGGAACTGAATAAGGATAAAGAGACTCAGACCGCACAGGTCGAGCCCACTGAGTCTGAGCAGGCAGAAAAGGCCGCCACTGAGTCTACCACCAAACCAACCACTCCGGCAGAGCCTGTCATTCAGACTTCCGAGGAAGGCGGTGAAACCCCTCCCTCGACTGAGCCTGAAACCGGCACTGAACCTGCTGGTGATCCTGAACCCGCTCCAGAGATTTCAAGTCTGACTGGTCGTGACCTGTATATGAAGCTTGAAGATGCAGTGTCAAAGATTAGCTCTGATTACTACATGACTGATATGTTCCCTGAAGATCACACTATCTGGTGCAAGAAGTGGGGATATATGAACGAGTTGGATTACATTATGTTCCCTTACACTGTTGAGGGCGATGAAGTTTCTCTGGGTGAGCCGCAGAATATCACTCTGACTGTTTCTATTTCTCAGGTCAACACCAAGATTGCGGAGCTGAATAACACTATTGCAAGCTTGAATACTGAATTGCAGAGTGCAAAGGAAGAGGTTGCTTCTTTGACCCCATATAAGGATCAGGCCGAGAAGGATGCCGCTGAGAAAGCTGCTGCGGAGCTTGCACAGAAGAAGGAGGATCTGCGTCAGTACGCAATCTCTAGCAAGATGATTACTGAAGCTGAAGTTTCTGAGGGTGGCAACTACGCAAGTCTGATTGAGAATCTGGATGAGACCGGCATCAAGAGTGTGATTGCCGAGCGTTGCGTTGAAGCCGCCAAGAAGGCTCCTGCTGAAAAGAAGATTGAGACCTCTGAGGTACATAAGCCTGAGAGTATCAAGTTGAATTTGAATGAAACCAAGTATAACACCACTAACGCTAACAAGCGTGACGCATGGCGGGAATATTTGGGCAAGTAATAACATTTGAGAGAAAGGAAAAATATTATGATTCGTGAACTGATGGTAAACGGCGCGAAGAATATTCCCGCTAACTATGCCGCAAAGGTCGATATGGTCACCGGCATGGGTGTCCAGGTTGACCACAAGGCTGGTCAGGTTAAGTTCCCTGACGCAGCTACCGCTGAGGGCATCGAGATGGTTGCCCATGAGTTTATCCCGGAGGGCATCTATGCAAGCCAGACTAATTTTGATGACTATGATAAGATGGCAACCGAGATTAAGGCAGGTGTGCTGGTGAAGCGTGTTCCTCTGTATGCTGGCGAGCTGTGCGGCACCGACCAGTACAAGGATGGCGATGCACAGGATACCAATATCGGCAAGCTGCTGGAGGTCAATATTGACGGTAAGTGGCAGGTTGCTACTACTGGTACTTCTCGTTTTGAGTTTGCTGGTGTGATGGACGACAACGGCCACAAACTGATTATGATCAGTGTGCTGCCCGAGGCAAAGACTGTTGTTTGATTGAGAGAAAAATCTTGAATATGATACGTGAAATTTAAGGCTATCGTCTTTGGACGGTAGCTCTTTTATTTTGCGCGAAGAGAAAGGAAATGAATTATGGCACTGAATATTGAAGTGGCCGAGCTGATGAAGCAGCCTGGTCGTGTTTATGAAGTTGCTGAGAAGACTCAGTACAATCGCGCTATGGATGCCGAGGACAAGGAAATTGCAGAGGTTGTTGGCGCTCATGTTGAGGAGCTGATTGACAAGGGCGATCCCAATAAGGAGATTGCTCAGTTTGTTAACCGCACCGTGACTGATGAGCTGTATGGTGCACCTGACGAGCTTCTGGACTCCATGTTTGAGCGTGGTAATGTTGGTGAGTTTGATGACTACGAGGCAGGTCGTACTGTTAAGAATACTCTGAAGGCTTATGATGCAGCTAAGGGTGGCAACGTGCCGAAGTCTTACCTGCACTACGAGACCATTAAGCCCGTCTGGCGTAATAAGCAGATTGAGGCTGATCTTAGCTTTGTGGAAGTAAGACGTAATGCTTGGAAGAGTGTGGCAACTCTGACCACCTTTATGACTGAGGCTCTGAAGAACCAGATGTTCTATGACATTTTCAGCATGGTTGATGACGCTATCACTGGTGGTGAGCAGAAGATCGATGCACAGGGCAAGGAGCCCACTATGCAGGACATGGACGCTCTGGCTCTGTATCTGAATGAGTACGCCGATGGTGGTAATCCCTTCACTGTCAGCCTGATGAAGTATTGTGCCAAGATGCGTCGTATGACCGGTTACGCTGAGTATCTGTCTGACGCAGCTAAGGACGAGTTCAACCGTTATGGTCTTGTTAAGACTTATGATGGTGTTGCTATCACTGGTATTAGCTCTGCTAAGAAGCTGGGTGATGGTTCCCTGCTGATCCCGGATAAGCGTATCTATGGCATCGCAGGCAAGATTGGTCGCCTTGACATGAAGGGTGAGACTCATACTTACGAGGATCACGACAACAACAACGAAAAGATTCATCTGATGGTCAAGGACTTTACCTTCGGCTATAGCATTGATCATATCGAGCGCGTTGCTAAGATTGTTCTGCAGTAATTTTTACCAAAGGCAAATTTGAGCGGGGACTTTGCCGTCTCCGCTTTTATAGAAAAGGAGACAAATTATGAGTTCCGTGATGGAAAAGAAGTTTATTGACGTTCTGAACTGCGACGATAACGTGGTTACCATTTCGTCACTGAACGGTAAGGGTTATACTTTCGAGCCCGGTAATGTGGAAGATCCTTGTGTGATTCCTATTCCGCCGGAGGAGATTATGTATATGAACAGCACTTGTTCTGCGTTCAAGAATGGTGTTCTGCGTTTTCGCCCTGAAGAGCAGAATGAAATCTTTAAGGCTATTGGCATTAAGGGCGACGATGTTCTATTCATTGAAGATATCGATAATGCGATTCTGAATCCCACTGTCGAGAATCTTCAGCGTATGATTGACATTAAGGATGGTGCTCAGTTTGAGCGTATTCGTGGTCGCTTTTATCGTATGACCAATGCCGGTGAAGACCTGTCTACCAAGGTCAAGCGCCTGATTGACGAGCGTTATAAGGAGCTCCGTGCTGGCAAGCGTAACAGTGAGCTGTCTGTCGTACCTGCTACTAAGTCTGCTGATAATGTTCAGGCCGAACTTGAAACTGCAAAGAACCAGATGGCTGAAATGCAGAAGCAGATGCAGGCTATGATGGCACAGATGCAGGCTATGATGGCAGGCGCACAGACTGTTGCACAGGATAATTCTGTAGAAAAGACTACTGTCAAGCGTGGCCGTAAGAAGGCAGAGGCAGAAAAGGCGGAGGTTGTTCCCGCCGAGTAAGATTGGAGGGATAATGTGACCGCATTTTCGGAAATATACGATAAGTTCTACGAGCTGGTCGAAACTGATAGTAATTTCTTTCAGTATTTTGACCTGAGCGAGAATGAAGTGCGAGATCTTGTACATGACCGTGCAAAAAGTTATTTGATGGAGTCACTTTCTGTGATTACCAGAAACATTGAACCGGAAGAGGATTTTAGTTTCGATGATTACGATTCAGAACTAGAAGAGTTTAATTCAGATCTCACATTCGATGAGATTGATATGTTAGCGCATTTGATGTTGGAGCAACATTTTAAGCGTGAGTTTGGGAAGTTGAAAGCATTTAGCGCACAGGACCTTCCTACGAGTTTACAAGTATTCTCCCCTGCTAATGAGCGCACGAGTATTCGTGCTCTTGTAAAAGACATTCACGAGGAGAATATGACGATGTTAGACAACTATATGGCAAAAGACCGCTCGACCCGTAAGCGTAAGACCATCGACTATGATACATACGCTTCCTACTCTGAGTAAGGAGGTGTACCGATGGACTTTTATACAAGGGCACGAGCTGTTGGTGGTGCCGCAAAAATGTCTAACAAAAAGGATGTCAAAATTGCTTTTGCAAAGCGAGATTTTGCTGCACATTTTAAAGATAGCGTTGATTACGAGGATAATGCTCTTGTGAATGGTTTACCTCAGAAGCTGGTTGTTAGTCGCAGTAATAGTATTGCTAAGGAAAAGAAAATCTGGGCTTATCCTGGTGATTCTTTGAATCTTGGCGACATTGTTGACTGCTACAATTGTAAATAGCTGGTAACTGAGATTGAGCCAAACGATGAAATTTTTCTTCGTGGAAAAATGGAGCTGTGCAACCGTCAAATCCAATGGCAAAATCCGATCACTGGTGAGATAGTCTCTCGTTGGGCAACACTGAGTAAGCCTTATTACGCAAATAATAAGGAGATTATTATGACTTCATTGAGTCAACGTGAATATAAAGTACAGATGCCTTTTGATGACGAGACCGCACTGATTGACCTTGATAAGCGCTTTATGTTGGAAATTATCAATGGCGAGCCGAAAACGTATGTTACGACTTCTGTTGACCAAAGTACAGAGCGTTACGAACTGCATGGTAAGACACAGGGGTTCCTTGTGTTGAACATCCGGCAGGATCAGTATAACAGTAAAACGGATAATGCTGAGAAGATGATTTGTGATTATTTTGAGCCAAACAAAATCGACGAATCAGAGATAGATTCTCGTGTGACTGCTACTATAAAGTATGTAGGAAAACCAGAGGTCCGTATTGGTGGTTCTTGGAAAAAATTCTCTCCTATGTTCACAAGTGTTGCTGGCGAGGAAATTACTGAAATTGCTAAGTGGAAGTTCGTTTGCCTTGAGCAATTCAAGGAATTTGTAGAAACGCAGAGTACCATAGATGGTGTTTTTAAAATTCGTATTTTAAATAATAGTATCATGGACGGCGCAACTGTAAGAATTTCTTTGACGAATGCAGATGGTACAGCAAATGCATCCATTGAATGTAAGGTGGTGAGTTTGCTGTGACAACGAGTGAATTGATTACTGATTATAAAAACAAATTGGCCTTGAAGCTGGTTAATACTGATGGGCTTGTTGAAGCGATGGGCAATGATGACATTGAAGAGCCTGACGAGGCGATTTATACATACATCTTCCCATACTTCCATATTCCTGACACGATTGAGGCAGCGCACAGCTATATTTGTTTTAAGGTAAATATGACTGACCGAAGCAACGTCAACGACTGGTATGAAAACTTCACACTTACTGTGTGGGTTATTGTAAACCAGGCGCTGATGAAAATGAAGGGCCATGGTGGTGCAACACGAGTTGACTATCTGAGTGGTCTTGTGGAAAAAGAACTACACGGCAGTACAATTTTTGGAATCAAACAGCTTAAAATCACATCCAATATCGAGGACAATATGGATTTACACCATCGTGTGCGAATTATGACGTTCAAGACGCAGGATTTGGATGACCTTGTGGGGTGTGGCTGATGGAGCTTCGGGAAATGTATGAGCCAAGCTTGATGCGCGGAAGAGACTTTAAAATCAACGACAAAATTACGATTCACATGCCTTCGGTCGGTGACATCATCGATTATGGAGAGCAAAAGTATTTTCAGTTGGTTTATTTATTCTGTTCTACATCGAGCGATTACAAGGCACAGCTTGACTCTGTTGGAATTGATTGGCAGAAGATTTCGGACTTTGAAATGTTCCGGCAACTTTTTATAGGCAATAAAGATCAAGATATGTCTATTTTGCTTGGCGATATGGACACTTCTGGGTTTATGATGGCGAAAGATAACATAAGTGGGGAGATCGTATTACACAACAGGCTTACGGACACTCGTATTGACCATGTGGTGTATGAAACTATTTCTCAGTACCTATGTGCTGCGAATGGAATTGAAAAGCATTCCGAGTTTGCTGCTGACGAACCGACAAGAATTGCAATGATAGAGGAAGCCAGAGACAACTTGGAGTATCAAAAAATTAAGCGTTATGAACCACACCTTGCGGAGCTTGTGCTCTCGATGGCGTGTTCGTCTGGCTTTAAAGCGGATTACTTCAAGGCTATGGATTACCCTATGAGTGTATTCATGAATCATGTAAGAAAGATTCAGCAAATAAAAAGTTACGACAATACGATGCATGGCGTTTACGCTGGCACCGTGGAATTTGGAAAGATTCCAAAAGCACAACTAGATTGGACGAGCAAGGTTGATTGACCTTGCTCTTTTATTTTATCCAAATAAATTGAAAGGAAGAATATTATGAGCGATTTTAATTTTAATGAGGTCGTTATTGACCGCGTTCATCGCATTCACGAGTATGATCTGAACGGCAAGCGTCTGTGGACCATGAATCAGGTTAAGGATTTCAAGCTGACTCTGGGCGGCGAGACCGTTTACGCTCAGGATGCACAGGGCGTTAACATCATGGCATTCGATAAGAGCAAGACTGCAGAGGCAGATTGGTCTAATGCTCTGATGCATCTGGGTGCTCTGGCAGAGCAGATGGGCTCCAAGAAGGAGGTTGCTTCCTCTGATGCAAAGCAGGTCTTCACTACTGTTGAGTACCTGACTTCTGCTGACGGCAAGAAGCTGACTCTGACCCATACCCCCAAGACTGCTGTTGCAAATGCCCCCTTTAAGTACATCGATCTGGTCGATGGTCAGGGTAATGCACTGAAGACCTTTGAGCTGGGTGAGACCGCAGAGTCTCAGTTCTCTGTTACTGGTACTGAGGTCACTCTGCCCACTGGTGCAAATCTGAAGGCTGGCGACCGCTTTGTTGTGAAGTATCAGTACGAGAGCGAGGAGGGTATTGCTATCAATGATAGCGCCGATAAGTTCTCTACCGAGGGCGAGTTCGTAATTGAGGCATTCTGCTACAATCCCTGCGATAAGGCAAACAAGAAGCTGATGCGTATCATCTTCCCGAATGCCAAGATGGATAATGCTATCGATATGACTTTCACTAATGAGCTGGCTCATCCGGTCAAGATTAGCGCTACTCAGGAATACTGCTCTGAAGACAAGCGCCTGTTCCGTATTGAGACTGCTGCTGCCTAATGGCAAATCTGAATTGGTGCCGTACTTGCGGAAAAGAATATCCGGTTTGCCCGCATTGCGAGCAGGATGCGCGTCTTAATCCTTGGCGAATGATTTGCGACACTGAGCCGCACTTTCTTGTGTGGACTGCCGTAAACCAGTATCGTCAGGGAATTATTTCAAAAGAGACGGCAAAAGCAGATCTGACTACTCTTTTGATGCGCAAGTACAAGAATGTTACGGAAGCCGAGGTAGAAACTTTTATCCCAGCTGTTCGTGATGTTTTCCATGAGATCATGGATGAGCCTGCAAAGGCTGAGAATGAGTCATCTAGTGATGTAAAGGATGAGACGCCCGTGAAGCCGGTAGTTAAGAGAACATCAAATCGTAAGGGGCGGGCATAACCGCCCCTTTGTTTTTCGTGGTGGTTTTATGGAGAAAAAGAACAGGACAAAGTTTAATGTCAGTAAGAATCCAGCAGATAGAACATACGATGGCGTAGTTTATGATAGTAAGGCAGAAATGTTGTTTTATCGAGATATTGTATTGCCAAGGCTGGCAAGCGGCGAAATTGTAGAGTGTCGTAAGCAAGTCCCCTTCCTTCTGCAGGAAGCGTTCCGCCGGGTCGATAAGGACGGAAAGGACGTAGCGGTGCGGAAGATTGATTATGTGGCGGACTATGAAATTACATATCGAGATGGCAGCAGACAAGTGATTGATACGAAAGGATTCGCTGATAGTGTTGCGCTGATGAAGCGCAAGATGTTCTGGTTCAAGTACCCTGATGTAGATTACCGCTGGATTACATACTCCAAAATTGATGGAGGTTGGGTCGATTACGACGACCTAAAAAAAGCTCGAAAAGAGCGAAAGAAATTAAAGCAAGCACAGACGAAAGGGAGATAAAATGAAAGTTTTAAATTTTCAGGAGCGAAATGAGTTTCTTGACGAAGTAATTAAGGCATGTACTATTGACGGTGATTATCAGCCCGCACTGCTTGATGTGGTGTTTCGGCTGACCGTTCTAAAGTATTTTGCGGATTATGATTATCGTAGCGAGCCGCAGAGTGAGTGGCCGCGTATTGCTTACGAGTCTTTTAACTTCAAGGTTAACAAGGCTGGTTGTGATACTTCTGCATTCTGGGATCAGTACGATTCTCTGGAGAAGGCTGTCCACGAGCAGATTGACCGTTCTCATAAGGAATGGATTGTTCTTGGTCTCTGTGGCAAGCTCAACGAGATTATTGAGAAGCCTGACCCTATTTCTGATTTCGTTGACTTTATGGAGAACTATTTGAATGATGTGAAGGGCAACTTGAATGACTTTGATGTTGAGAAGTTTTCTGAAGTGACTTCTGCCCTGCTGGACAATAAGCAGGAGATCTCTGCTGTGCTGGCAAAAGATAAAAAGGAATAAACACTTTTAGAGGTGGGTTGGAGGGAATTTTAATATGGCTACAAGAAGTAAACCGCTGAAGTTATGGGATGCTGAGAAGTTCAAAAACGTAAACCCAGTGTCTTTGAAATATTGGGATAGATATGAGACTGATATGGGCATCCGTGATCTCAGCCCGTCTACTGTTTACAATTATGAATCGGATTTCAAGCAGTGGATGATTTATGTTCTGGACAATCAGGGTAATGCTCCTGTGACGGAACTTGAGGAAGAGGATATTGAGGAATTTCTGTTCTATTGTAAGAAGCATGGAAATAACTCTGCTCGTATGAAGCGACGTATGAGTACGATTTCTGCGCTGTACCGGTATCTTCGCAAGAAGAAAATCATCAAAGAAAATCCGATGGAGTTCATTGACCGACCGACCAAGGATGTGGCTGTTGTGAAGCAGACATACCTTACGCCTGATGAGGTTAAGTTGATGCGAGAGAAGCTGAACGCTCTGGTTGAATCTGCGACCACCGTTCACATGAAGGATAATGCGATGACGCTGCGTCTGTATGCACTGTTCTCGCTATCAACGATGGCTCGTGTCAATGCTGTGCGGAATACGCTTTGGAAGTCTATCGACTATGAGAACCGCATGGTGCATGACGTTCTGGAAAAAGAAGGTAAAATCGTAGATTTGATGTTTAGTAAGGAAGTTTCTGAGCTTTTGAAAGAACTGAAAGAGTATCGCACTGAGCATGATATTGAGGATGGTGGCTATGTGTTCGTTGGTACGAAAATCAATGGCGCATGGATGCCGATTACCTCAAGCACTGCCGGTGATTGGTGTAAGAAGATTGGCGAGATGATTGATGAGCCAACGCTGCATCCGCATGATTTCCGGCACAGTGGTGCTACTCTGTTGAAGAATGCCGGTATGAGTCTGGAGGACGTATCTTCCCTGCTTAACCATGCTGGTACGGATGTGACCAACAAGTATTACATCAAAAAGGATACGACCAAGATTCAGTCCGCAAAGGATCGGTTTGAGATTTGAGGTGGAGTGAATGAAACAGTCATACACAAACTTCGATGATCTATTGAGTGATGTGGCAGATGGTGTGGAGCAGATTATGCAGGACGTAGCTCCGCAAATTGAATCCGTTTTACAGACAAGTGCAAGGAGAAATATTAAATCACAGTCCGCTCGCTCTGCTGGAATCGAAGATGCAAGTAATATTGTAAGTAGTGTGACTCGTGATGGGAATACTGTTACGATGATTGTAAAAGATATTGCAAAACCGCAACCGTCTTATTTTCTTGGTGGGAAAAAGCTCGATTCTCAACGTGTAGCAGATACTTTACTGTACAGAGAATATCATTTTGGTGACTCACCGATTGTTTGGAACGAATATGGTGGAGCAAATATTCTATTTGATGAGCGTGAGAACGCGGCTGTTGGTGGAACTATGTTTGCGAACTGGATTGAAAATGGTCTTTGGATGGATCTGAGTTATTATCTTCGGTCTGGTGGGCAGAAAGAATATCGCCCTGCACGTCCGTTTATTGCTCCTGCGCAAGTCGAGGCGGCAATGATTGTTAAGACGGCTTTACATGGATTGTAAAAGCCATCTTTTATAAGAATTTATTTGGAATAAAATTTGAATGAGAGGAGGCTGGCTTGAAGAAGCTGGCCGCTTCTCTTTTTTATTTTGAAAGGAATTGTTGAAAATGGAAAAGAGAGGTGACCAACAGTATGGATGAAAAAGAAAATACTGGCACAGAGTCTTCTGCCGTAACAGCCATTAAGGTCAAGGTTGTTATTGACACAAATAAAACAGAATTAGATAAGCAATTTAATTCTGTTAAGAAGCATTATAAAGAAAAACCAGTAAAAATTGCTTTTGGAGTAAATCAAAACGACACTATCCGTAATATAAATGATGCACTTGATAAGGTAGTCAAGAGCGGAAAATTAAAAACTCCAAAGGTCACACTTGATGTTAAGATTGACCAGAGCAAAGTAACCGCACAGCTTAAAAAAGCTATGCAATCTGCGGCAAAACAGACAGTTAAGGTTGATACCGAAAAGTCTGGTTCTGCGAAGACTGATACTACTGGTGCTTCAGAGATTAAACAGTTAGAGAAATTTGTTGAGCAAGCAAAAGCCAAAACTACCGAATGGAAGAGTTCAATTAAAGGAACTACGGAAGAAGCAAAAAAATTAAGTTCCAATCTTCAGAACATAGTAGACCAAATCAATGCTCTTGATAAAGACCATACTTCAAAAGGATATGCGTCTGGTGTAAACGGCCTAAAGACAAGCTTCAATATCGCAAAAGAACAGGTTTCTGATTACACAAAAGAATATCAAAAGCTTGAACGGCAAGCTACTTCTACTCTTGATAATATTCATAAACAGCAAACGAAGTTAAAGGCTCATGGTATTAGTAGTTTTGATAGGCAGATTTCTGGTTATGGCAATGACAAAGACGGAAGTTTTGAAGCTCGTTTTAGAAATCTTGATAAATTAAATCCACAGTCTAAAGAGTATGCTGAGACACTTGGTAAAATTCTTGTAGATTGGGAGAAAGTAAATATCCAGATTAACGAGGCCATTAAAGCCGAGGGAAATCTAAGCGTGTCCGCAACTGCACGGCAAAAGAAAATAGAAGATGTGGCCGATTCGATTCAAGGACTGCGTAATGTTGCAATGGGTTCTGATGTTGCCAAAAACAAAGAGTTAAAAAAATATGCTTTTGGCGATACAACAAAGAATGCAGACTCCGGTGCGTTGCATGACCTTGATGTTAGTCTCAAAAATTTAAAAGCGGTTCAAAACAATCCAACAGAATTTATTAAACAGTTGCAGGCACTTGAGAATGAGCTTGGAAATGTTTCTCAAAAACTGACAGAGTATAAGAAAAGATTTCAAGAAAGCACGAGTACAACAAATGAGTCAACGAATCTTCGTAACCTTGTTACAACTATAAATAAGTACGAAGAGACTCTAAATAATCTTGATAAGAGGCAAGACTTAAAGAAACGTCTATATGATATTCGAGATGCAGCAGAAGCACAATCTAAGCCGTTTAATGTTCTGAGCAATGAGTTTGCAGAACTGAAAATCGACATGGAGAACGCTGGTATAGCCGCTGAAACGCTTGGTCAAAAACTATCTCGTCTGTTCAAGGAACATTTCCAGACCGCCATCGCTATGGCTGGCGTTGCAATGGTCAAACAAGGTCTGCGAGAGGTTTATGATAATGTCGTAGAGATAGACGATGCTATGGTAGAGTTACGCAAGGTCACAAACGAAAGTGAAAATGCGTACTCGCAGTTCTCTGATCGTGCGGCAAAAACCGCTCGTGATTTGGGTGCATCTGTTTCTGATTATATTAGTGCAACAGCCGACTGGTCTCGTCTTGGATATAATATGCCTGATGCAGAGGAACTTGCACGTGTAAGCACTCTATTGAAGAATGTTGGCGATGGTATTGAAAGTGTTACTGATGCATCGTCTTACATGACTTCTGTTTTGAAAGGTTTCGACCTTGTTGCGGAGGATGCTCAAAAGGTAGTTGACCTTGTTAATGAAGTTGCGAACAACGAACCTGCGAGTGCCGAAGATATCCTTGAAATATTAACTCGTAGCGGCGCAGCCCTACATGAGGCCGGAAATGATCTTGATCAGGCAGTTGCGCTTGGTGTGGCTATGAACTCTGTTACCCAAAATGCGGAGTCCACTGGCCAAACATTAAAGACTGTCAGTATGTATCTAAGAGCTGCTAAGACAGATTTGACCGCAATGGGAGAATCTACAGACGGGTGTGCGAATTCTGTTTCTGAGCTTCGTAGTGAATTAAAGAAGCTTACTGGTGTTGATATCATGGCAGATGCCGCTGGAACTCAATTCAAGAGTACCTACGACATTTTGATGGAGATTTCTAAAGTCTGGGGCAAGCTGACTGATGTTGATCGTGCAAATGTTACGGAGCTTCTTGGCGGCAAGCGCAATGCAAATAGTGTTTCTGCCGTATTATCCCAATTCCAGATTGCAGAAAAATCAATGAAGGATGCTGCCAACAGTGCTGGTTCTGCGGCAAAAGAAAATGAAGTCTATCTTACCAGTATTACTGGTAAGTTGAACCAGCTTGACAGTGCATTCCAACAGTTCAGTAAAGACCTGCTTGACAGTTCTTTGATTAAATTCTTTGTAGACTTCGCGACTGCTACTGTTGACATTGCTGATGGTGCAGTTAAAGCCGCAGGCGCATTACCGACTCTGACAGCTGCCATCTCCGGCGTGTTGTCCTTAATGCAGATGAGCGGAAAGCTCAAAAATGGTGCGGGTAAAGTTAATATGCCCTCTTATATTTGTTGCGTATAAAATATAGGATGCGGCACCATGTAAAAATAAAATAGCCCCTAGAGTGCTGGGAAACCCTAAGAGCCATATCGCCTATTGTTATATTTATATAATGTAGGAATCGAAAGATAGAAACAAGGATATGGATGCTATATGCTGAGATAAAAGCTCGGTTTTATCGTATTGTCAAAATATGGTAATAATCGAGTACTAAGTAGCGTTTACAATGGGCGGTCAGCAGCCGATCCACTCCCCTATTATATAATGTAGGAGAACGGAAGGTTCATCGACTAAAAAGGGTCAGTGAGCAACCACTGGAAGGATAGTCAGTTCTGGACGAAAGTTCAGAAGTCCACCTCAGACGTAACCAGACGACTTAAAGAAGTAGGTGGAATGAGGAGACACGCTGTTCTCTGGCGTGGAATAAGTAAGAGAACTAAAAATTCAATGAACTTTGAACAATTTTGAACAAAATTGAAAAAGTACACTGTTGTTCGTTGACAGTGTACTTCAAAATGTGTATAATAAAAGCAACCAAGAGTTCCAATAGACGGGCCCTCGGTTAGCATCAAACAAATGGAATTAAAATCTGGACAATTTCAATCCCAATGAAGAGCTGCCTACTGGACATAGGCGGCTCTTTTACTTATCACGGCTTTCGCTGTGACGATGTAGCATTTCTCGAATCTCAAGAACCGTCTTAACAAAGCCTGCAAACCCGAAGATTAGCATAGCGGCATAGTAGACAGTTATCATCTCTAAATCCATAGCAACATCCTCCTTCCGGCAATAATGTCGGAAGGCAGTTAAAGAAATACACGCTCCTTCTTGCCTTCCGGCTACTGGGAGGGTGACCGCCTATTTTTACATCTATGATGGTAAGTTCGATGTGGAACCCTTGATTGCCTGTCTATTATACACCAGTCTGTCATATCCTGTCAATATCACTATAATGTAATTTATAATACATAAAAAGAGGTTGCTTTCCTGAGATTTTCTGGCTATAATAAAAGTACAATCGCGTATCCAAAATATACGGAGGTATTTTATTATGGCTAGACCCAAAGGAAGCAAGAACAAAGCAAAGGTTCTTGATGGTGTTGATTACGCAGCACAGATCGCTGAGAAGAATGCCGCAGCGGAATCTATCGCTGAAGAAATCGCATCTCTCGGCTCGAATATTGCCGCACTGAATGCTGAAAGAAAAGCAAAGGAAGCAGAGTTGAAAAAACTCAACAAAGAGATTGTCAAACTCGAAAAGAAAAAGGCTGATGCTGACGAAAAAATTGAGGCAGAGCTGAACCGCAAAAAGGCAGAAGATCTTGTTGCCAATGCACTGGCTAACGGTATGACTGCTGAAGAAATCGCTGAACTTCTGAAATAAGGGATCATCATAAAACAAAGCCCGACTTCCCTACTACTGGGAGGCCGGGCGTTTTAAATCCTCTTGCTAAATAATGTCGTATGTGGTAGACTTATAGAAAAATGTAAAGGTGTGATGCCTGTGTCTACATATATGATGTATATGGATGAGAGTGAAACAAAGAAATCAGATGAGCAACGATATTTTGTAATTGGTGGTCTTATTATAAAGAATGAGGATTATACTGCGATTGAGAAGTCACTGATAGATCTTAAAAATTTATTATGGGCTGGAGATGCAAATGCATCATCTTATATACTTCATGAAAAAGATGTTAGTTTTGCTTCTTCGTGGTCAAATCGCTATCATCTTAATGAAATTCCATCTTATAACAAAATTTTCACAAAGAAAAGCAATGTCTTGACTCTTTATAACGAGATGTCAAAAATATTTAGATTGTCTCCAGTAGTGACTTTGGGTGTTTGTCTTGATAAGAAAGCATTATTCGACAGTTATGGTGAACAACATTTGAACAATCAGTTCACGATTGCGATCCAGTTAATGATTGAACATTATTGCCAGTTCCTTAGCGATACAAAATCAACCGGGGATATCTGTTATGAGGCTATGCAACCAGAGCAAAACATGAAAATTCAACAAAGAATGTATGAATTAAAAGCTCTTGGAACGATGTACTACTCTCCTGCTACGATTCAAAATCACTTGCGTGAGATAAAGTTTGTACAGAAATCCGACAATTACGCCGGACTGCAATTGGCAGATTTCATCCCAAACACATTAGCAAGGTATGCTGCCAACCTCAAACCAAAGAATCAAAGCCTATCGGAGAATGTCAGATCAAAATTATATTGCGGAAAAAATGGCGTAGAAAAGATGAAATATGGTTTCAAGATTCTTTCTTAACTTTTCTAAAAATAAGTGTTGACATTTTCTATAGATTTGATATAATATATTAGACGGGATTGTAGTCACGAGGCGCTGGTGGACTCCAGTGGCCATTTCTGGAAGTCTGATACGAGAGTTGATGATCGAACGAGTAAGTGGCTAAGATAACCCGTTTTTGTAGAAAATCAGCTCCTTACCGCTCTGGTGAGGAGCTTTTATTATACCCAAATGAAAAAGCACCCGGAAGTTACGCACCTCCGGGTGTTTTATTTATGCCTGTTGAGTTAGCCACTTCTTACCATTCATATCCACAATTATTGCAGTGAAACGTCTTCTTGACTTTTCCACTGGCGAAGCCCCAGAATGCCGCATCCAAAACTTTAGAGGCTGTGCCGATCTTTTCGAGGTCGGGCGAGCCACAAGTGGGGCATTTGGGGGTGTAGACAGGTTTCGCCGCTTCCTCTTCGGCTTTTCTTTTTTCTTCATCTAATTTTTCTTGAATTTCTGCTTTGATTTTAGTGTCATAGGCGGTCGCTTCATTTTGATTCTTTTTAACAAGATCTGAATCCATCCCAGAAATGTCCTTTGCGGGCATAGGATATTTTAGCCAATCTTCCTTTTCTTCATCCTCGGTTTCTTCCCAATCTTTCAGAAGCCAAAGCTTTCTTAGACAAAATGCGCAATCATAAAATGTGCTTGGCTGGTACTTCTTGCAATACGGGCAATACTTTACATGTTTCTCCATGATTTCATCTCTCCTCAAAATCGATATTTACTTTCTTTTCTAGTGAGAACGGTACTGTAGTACCTAAAATTGACAGCATACTAAACAAGTTCTTCTCTTTATCTGATGCGGTTGATGACTATGCAAAGGAAAATGACATTGCTGGTGGCTCTATCATTAAGTTTATCAGATATCTTGTTGAATGTAAAGGTGGCGTTATTGCAACAGAAGGCGCTATGATTCTGCTTAAAGCAGCGACAGTTGCCCTTAATGTGGCATTTGCTGGATTCGTCACGTTGCTTGTAACAAAAGCAGTATCTGCATGGCAAAACTACACTCAGCGTGTAGAGAATGCAATTAAGCAGTCGCAAGAAGCAGTCCAAGCAGCCGACCAGTTGGCTTCTTCATTGAAAGAACTTGAAAATTCTTACGAAGAACTTGGTGATAAATCCGGATGGAGTCCAGAAGATAGCGACCAAGCCAAAGATATTCAAGAGCAAATCCTTGAACTCTTAAAAGAACAAAATGGTATCGCCCAAGACCAAATTGATCAAATAGATCTTCAGAATGGAAAATACGAAGACCAGTTAAAACTTATCCGTCAAATTCGATTGGAGCAATTACGGGATGAGGAGTCTGATTTAATTCAGAATAAAGACAATCAAGGCAAAGCTCTTACTAAGACTGCAAAGAAGCAGGCAAATGATGTTCATTCTGTCGATTCTTATGACTCCGAAATGGCTCAGGAGTTGGCGAATAAATTTGGTTGGAGTTATAATGCAGATGCCAGTACTTTAAATTTTGATAACTACGACCAGAACGATCCCGAATCTGTAGCAAAGCACTATGATGAACTTGGGCAGGCTCTTGATATTATTACGAAGAAATACAGTGACGCCGAGCGTGCTTCTTCCGGTCTATATGATGCCTTTAAAAATGACCGCTCTGGACTAAAGAATCAAGTCGAATCTTATCGAGATTCTTCTACAGCAATAGATAATAATATTTCCAAGCAAAAAGAACTTGAAACAATCTTAATTCTCACTACAACAAATGCTCGTGCTGTAAAGGGCGCAATTGGAACTCTTGCAAATTCTATTCAAGATTTCGATGCAAGCAAACTTGTTGATTTGTTGAATGGTAATGGCCTTGATGGGTTAAATGACACTCAATTGGCCGCCATTGACAAAATCAAAGAATTCATGACTTCAAAGGGTTTTAACACAGATCAAATCCAGTCTTTTGTTAATATTTTAAGTGAGGTCGGGTTAATTGTTCCACAAACTGCTGACGCAGTTGCTCAAGCGTCTCAGAAGATGGAGGACGTTTCCTCTAAAATCGATGAAATTCAATCAGCATATAAAAATGCCACTACTGCTATTGAGGAGTACAATAAATATGGCTATCTGAGTGCGGACACACTCCAAACCCTTCTTAATGAAGACTTCGAGTATCTGAGTTGTCTCGAACTCGTTAATGGTCAGCTTCAGGTGAATACCGAGAAGTATCAGGGTATGATTGCCGCTCAGTATCAGTCTGCGGCCATGGCTCTTGTTGAGAAGGCAAATGCGGAGCTTGCAAAGATTGCTCAGGGCGAAAAGAAGGATGCCGTCGAGGATGCAACCAAGGCAACAGAAGACCAAGCAACAGCTTTGACTGAACGGGTCTGTCCTGCACTTGGAGAATTTGCAAAGGCATCTATGACGGCAGCAGCGGCACAAGAGTTTTTAGCAAATGGTGATGCGGCATGGTCTGTTGACCCAGAAAAGACTAAGGAAGTCTATGCTGGCCTTGCTTCTGGTTTAGATATTTTGGACGCAACTGTTGACCAAATCATGGGCAATTCGGATAAGTTCCGTCAGCACATGAATGGTTTTGATAAGGAAACCAAGAACCGGAATAAGAATACTGCCAAATCTGTAACTGATGTGGCTTCTGCCTTCGATACCTTAAATAAGGCAATGAAGGAGTATAACCAGTATGGTTATCTGTGTGCTGACACAGCAAAGTCTTTGATTGGTCTGGATGATAAGTTCACGGCTTGTCTAACAAAGCAAGGCGATAAGCTCCAAATCAATGTAGAGCAGTTCCGTAAGTTTGTGAAAGAACAACTCAAGGAAGCGAATGCCGCAAAAGATGGCGGAAAATCAGCTGATGAGATGAATAAAATTCTGAACTATCTTGATCAGAATGTAGATATAACAACCATCTCTTTTGAGCAGCTGACTGACGCTATCAAGGGTTACGGCACCGCGATGGACGAAGCCAAGGAAAAGACGGATGCTATAAAATCCGCATTTTCTGACCTTTACGATGTTGGCACACAGAAAAAGGATAACGACTTTGGCTTTTTGGATATGGATGCCATTGAGAAGCAGTATCAGGCTGTTCGTAATCTGTATGAAAACACAGACCTATTTACAAATTCAAAATATGCTAGTGCTCTGAATTCCGAAACCGGAGAAGTTGACTACAACAGCGATGCATTTAAACAGATGTTTGCAGATCATTTGAAAGAACTTGCGGCATCTGCCCGTGAGACCGGTGGTGCTGCTGGAGCATATCTTGCACAAGGTTTTGAAGATGCTGCCGCCAAGATTGCAAACAACGTGATGAGCATTCGTGAGTGCATTGATGGAATTGGTTCTTCTTTGAATTATGCAACCGACAGGATTGATCATTTCCAAAGCGGTTTCTCCGATATCTCTGATATTGTCACTCAATACAACACTTATGGTGGCCTAAGTATCGACAATTATCAGAAGCTGATGAGTCTCGATGATGATTACATTAAGTGTTTGAGTCTTGAAGGTAATCAGCTGAAGTTCAATACAGAAGCATATAAGGAACTTTTCATTGCAAAACTGAACGCAATGATTGATGAGTATGATGCCGCAGACGAAACAAAAGCACTTGCTCAACGTCTTCGTGAATTGAGGGATGCCGTAATTGCATCCGGTGATGGCTTTACAAGCGCAGAAGATAAGGCTAAAAACTTCGAGACAACACTCGGAAATATTAAGAGCCTCCTGAGTGACCTAATTGGTGTATTTGAAAAATTCAACGAGAATAAATCGAATGACCTAAAGATTCAGGGTGATGCTTGGATTGATGTCATCGATAAACGAATTGATGCCCTTAACGAAGAGAACGATGCACAGGAACGAGCAATCGAACTGGCAAAACTTCAGGATGAATACGAGCGTGCAAAGGCCAATAAGACTGTCCATGTATATGGCGGCAGAGGTCAGGGCTTCGTATGGAAAGCAGATGAAAATGCCGTTCGTGAAGCTGGTCAAAACCTGTCTGACAAGCAACGCGAGTATAAGAAGAAAGATGAAATTGACAGGTTAAACAAGCTCAAAGATAAAGTTCAGGAAGCAAATAGCCTTATCGGCACCAGTTGGGATGATTATCAGAAGAAGCTAAAATACACTGCCGAGTTCGAGGCCATGACCTTTGAGCAGATGGAAGGTCACTATGATGGCTTTAAGAATAGTATCCTAGACAATATGCGTGACATTCAGTCTGCTACTAATGTCAGTGATGCTATTACAAATCTCGAAAAACTAATCAATACTCTTAAAACGCTTAACGACGTTATAACATTCTTTACTTCTGGCGGTGTAAGCACTGATGGCGGTGGAATCTTTGGACTTTTCAACCAGATCAAGAACATATTCACTGGCGAAAGCGGTAACTTTGATCTTGGTGGCGGTTTCAAGAAGATGTTCGATGGAGCAGCTAAGGCTGTTTCTGACGGCTGGAACTGGATTACTGGTAAGAACAGAAAAAGTTTCAATGATCTTATTTCTTGGAATAATGCGAAATTAAAAATCATCGGTCGTGATGTATCTGTTGGTACACGTAGTATTGAAGGAACATCTAGTAACTTCTTTGATCGTCTTTTAAGTGCAACTAATGGAAATCTATGGGATATAAGCGGGATTTTCAATAGTGTAAGTGATGCCATTTCTGGTAAAACAGGCAACTTGTTTACTGATATTATTGGGTTCTTTACGAACGGATTCTCAACAGCAAATAATGTCGCTAATGGTGGTTTGTTAAATATTGTTGATACCATCGGAAGTATGTTTGGCCCAATTGCGGCTGGCGCACAGTCCATTGGTAGTGCTATCTCGTCTGGCGTTGTGAGCTTCTTCCCTTCTATCTTTGCTGGACTTGGTACTCTGGTGACAAGCGTTGGCGGTGCTATGGCCGCTATGATGCAGGCAATTGCCGCCGCTCTGGCCTCCATTCCTGTCGCTGGTTGGATCGCAGCAGCCGCAGCAGTTGCAGGTGCAGTTGCTTTGATTGCTACGATTGCTTCAATTGCAAGTAATGTTTCCAGTACACAGGTTGATGAACCTACTCCTGCATTCCAAGCAAAGAAATATGCAAAGGGTACTCGTGGCGTTAAGAAGGGCCAGATTGCAAACGTTGACGAAAAGGGCGAAGAGCTGATTGTTCGTAACCCCGACCAGGGACGCATGACATATCTTGAAAAGGGCGACGGTGTTATCCCTGCAAAGGAAACTGACAACCTGATGGCGATTGGTGCTAACCCCGAGGGCTGGCTGGCAAAGGGCTTGGCCGAAATGACCGGTAGTGCCGCTGCCGGTGCCGGTATGAGTGCACAAGGTCCGAATGCTCAATTGAGTGGTGCCGCAGCTGCCGCAGCCGCTGGTGTTGGCTCAATTTTCGAGAGCGAGTATGATGAGATCCTTGGTGATACAAACGAGTTCATGTCTGGACTCTCTGATATTTTCAAGAAGAGTGATAATCCGATCATTGCCGCCGTTCAAAGCATGATTTATATGGTCACAAAGACTGCATATCGTATGTCTACGGTTGGTAAGATCAACTCTTCTAAGACAGTGACAGAATCCACCAGCAACACAAAAAAGGCGGCTCAGAGCCAAATTTCGTCTATGACGAGCAACTTTGAGTCTAGCTGGAAATCTGTGGCTGGCGAGCTCGGTTTGGACACAAAGGATATTGAAGAAACCAGCAAAAAGATGTCTAAGAAGATGAATGAGCTGGTGAACAACACCTTTGATGCACTGAATGAGAATACTGGTCTGAGCGCTGAACAGGTTGAAGATGTCACTAACACGATGTTTGATTCGCTGCAAAAGATTTATACCAGCGGATGGAACAGCCTAGCTTCTACTTCCGGCGACATGTCTAAGGAGATTGCGGATAAGCTGAATGCGTCTTATAAGTCTTCTGTTGACAGCACAAATAAGGCCATGAATGAGATTTCTAAAGCATTCGGTCACAGCTGGACTAAGGTTGGCGGCGGTGTAAAGACTCTGAGTACCAATGTTCAAAAGACAATGGAGCAGGCATGGGCTGACACCAGCCAAGACACCCAGAAGCTGATGTACGATATGCGTGCGTGCTTTGACAATAGTTGGAGCATGAACGAAGCTGGCGTAACTAATCTGGCAGAAATGACTCAGGGAACGGTGAAAGATGGTTATGCCGAGATTGATTCTTCGAGCTCTAATACATTTGGTGAGAATGGTCAGTTGAAAACGGATGCAGACAATTCGTGGAAGAATGTAGAACCTGGCGCTACGAATTTAGCAAACAATATGCAGTGGGTGATGGATCAGTCTTACAACGCCATCAAGGCCGGATGTACAGCTGCCGTTACATCGATCAAAAACGATTTGGCGACCACAGGTGATGCATTTGAAGCTGTCGCTACAAAGGCGGAGAAGGCAAAGCAAGAGACACAACAGCAACAACAAACAACTCAACAGCCTGCTAAACAGAAAGGAGCTCTTGAGAATATTGCGGAAGGAGCCGGGCAGTTCATCAAAGGCGTTGGCCAAGGCATAGCCGATGTTGTTACAGCACCGTTTAAGTTCATTGGATCATTACTTGGTTTTGCAAGTGGCACAAAGGAAATAAAGAAGTCTAATTTTGCTAACGTTGACGAGCAGGGTCCTGAGATGCTGGTTCGTAAGCCGGATTCCGGTCGGTACACTTACCTTGAGACTGGCGATGGTGTTGTTCCTGCCGATATCACCTCTCGCCTGTTCGAGATGGGCGGCAACCCGGATGCATGGTTCCAGAAGCAGATGGCAAAGTACGGTTCTCAGCCGATTGTCCAGGGCGGCGGTGGAGATGTTACAACTTCGATTGGCGATATTATTATCACGAATCCCGTTGGCAGCTCTGATGCTCTGGCAAATGAAATCAAACAGAAGTTACCGACTAAGGTTGCTCAAATGCAAAGCAAGCGGTAAGTAATAGTTTTTACAGCCGATACCACTAGGATAGCCTAGCAGGTCGGCTTTTATTTTTGATTAGGAGGAATAGGATGGCAGATAAATCAGTAACTGATGTGCTGGCCGAGGTAGTGACTTCTGCCGCTGAACACGCCGTAAAGAATGCAAAATTTGACGTGTCCGCCTATGGAGTTATTACAGAAAAAGAAGACCAGCACTATAAAATCGCTGTATTCGGTGGCGAGTACGGCATTGTAACAAACCATGACTATATTGTAGGCCAGAAGGTTGTTGTGACTGCATTGCAGGGCAACTTCCGTAACCTGATCGTATCAGAGAGTAATACAAGTGTTGAGATTCTGACAGTGAAATCTCTGGTGTCCGGTGTCGATAGCTTGAATGCTGAGTTTGAGTCGATGAAAGACAAAACCCAGCAGACAGAAGATACTGTTCAAGATCAGCTGAAAAATACCATCAATACTTGGTACAGAAATGGTCATCCGCATACATACAACTACCCTGCTTCAAATTGGAAAACAGATGAAGAGAAACAAGCACACATCAATGACATCTACTATGATAAAAGGACTGGTATTTGCTATCGTTGGGTATATGACCAGGATAAGCAGCAGTATTTTTGGATGGAGATTGTGGACGCTGGTGTTATCAATGCACTGTCGATGGCAACATCCGCACGAGATCTTGCGACAGAAAAAATTCGTGTTTTTACTGATACACCGACTGCTCCATACGATGTGAATGATCTATGGATTTATGGCGGTGTCGGTGGTGCATTGTATATCTGTATTACTGCGAGAGGTGAAACCGAAAAATGGACATTCAGCGACTGGGCTGTTGCGACAAAGTACACGGATGATACGACCGCAAATGCAGCAGTTGAACGTGTGGGCGCTCTTGAGACAAAAGAAGCCGATGATGTAGCCAGTCTGTGGCGTTCAATGAATGGCTTTAATGATAATATCGGCGGGTTTACAAACAAAGATTATATCGCCACCAAAAAGCAGGTAAGCGACAATACAAGTAATATTGAGCAAAATACTTCTGATATCTCTTTGTTAAGGACAGACCTCGATAAGGCAAAAACAACTGAGTCTAACCACTATCAAGATGTGACACGCAAGATTTCGGCTGCAAATACGAATATCTCGACCTTGAAAACGAACGTATCAGATATCAATAAAACGATTTCAGAAATCACTGTTGACAATTTTCTGGCCGCACTGAATCTGGCTGTGAATACCAATGGTGAGCTTTGCTATATATCGAAGGATAATTCGGAGGTGATAACTTGAAACCAATTCTATCTAAAATCGGCGCATTTGATGCCACAAAGGATCATACATTTCAGTTTGCCGCATACGCAGACATTGATATCATTGCTCTTATCGTCTTCGATACTCCGACGGGCAGTATTTTGCAGGGTGATACGCTTTCAAAAGGTGTGTATAAGTTTGGCACATTCCCTGCCGGTGGCACTGGTCTGGCACGATATTTTACGATTCCGGCAGGCACGTTTGAAAACCGCAAAGATCCGTACTATATGATTATTCGCTGCCGGTTGAAGGGCACGAATCTGTTTTCAGAATACTCGGACAAGCTGTTGTTTTATTGCCACGAGGAACCGACAATCAAACTGAATGACCTGAGTTCTTCTGGCGTGACTACTATCCCCTACCCTTCTTATTCCTTTGAGTTCTCTTACAAGTATAAGGTATCGGAAGGTGAATCTGTAAATCGTTATGAATTCTGGCTTTATGATGCGAATCGCGAGCTACTGAAAAAGTCTGTGAGCTACTATTACCGTGATTCTTTGAAGGGGTTCCAGATCGATGGACTGGATAACCATACCCTGTACTATCTGAGAGCTACGGCAGAATCTGTTGGCGGCTATCAGCTGGACACTGGCTTGCAGGCATTCCGAACTGACTATCCAGAGTATGTGGATGACGTAGAATTCACCGTGCAGAACGACTATCGTATGGCTAATATCAGTATGCACGCACAGTATTTCCTGACAAGAAGCAGTGGTGCAAATGCCCTGCGAATCAAGAGGCGCAAGAAAGGCGCGGCGATCTGGACTTCGCTTTATCAGGAAGAGATCGACTTGAACCATGTTATTATGAAGATGGGCTGGTCAAACCTCCATATCAATAAAACGACTGGTCAGCCGATGGGCAACTATAAGGCAGTGACCTCGGATTATATCGACAAGAATCGAGTTCTTTCTTTCCAGTTCAAATCTGAGAACAAAGCGTTCTGTTTGATTGCATATACCGCTGACCGCAAGTTTATCAAGGCATCAAATGATTTTACATCGACCGACGAATTCAGGAGTTCCAGCGAGTATAAAGAGTGGTTCTCTGATACCTTCTTGAACAACATGAAATACTATCGTGTTGAGGTATCGGCAACAAAGAATCAGGACTTGGAGCCAAAAGACTTCAACGATTTTTATATGTACAGCGCTGACGATGGTTATGTGATGATCGATTACACCGACCTATACGCCATTGGCCGCAAGACCGACTATGAGTACGCCGTAGCTCCCGTTGCAAATGGCATTGAGCTTGGCTATGCGAAGGCCAGCGTTGTAAGTGACTTTGATGGTGCTGTGATCACTGACGGCAATAAGACCTATCATATTTTCCTTGAGCCGAAAGTCGACAGTGTTGAGAAGGTACGTTCTGCTACAGTTGTCGAGACAATGGGAAGCAAGTACCCGTATCTGTTTGCTGGCAGTGAAGCCAATTATTACAGCGGCCACTTCTCTGGTGTTGGCATCCGTTTTGATAACACAATGAAAGATTTTGATATCAATGGCGGCAATGCGTTCCGTGATGAACTGAGCGAGTGGCTGACCAACGGCAGTGCAAAGCTGTTGAAGATGTTTGATGGCCGCAGATGGCTAATGGGTGTCAATGGCAATGTGTCTATCTCCTGCTCTGATCACTACGACAAGGGCGTATTGGAGTTCGACTTTGTGGAGCTCGGTGACGCAGAGAGTGAGAGTGACATGTATGACAATGGGCTGAGTGATTATCAGCCGGGAGGCAGCGTATGACATATCTTCCGACTGACGCAGACCTGGCGCTATTGAACAATCATTCGTCTAATATTTACTGCCGCATTGATATGCTGAACAAAGATTTTATTACAATTGATAGTTTAGAAGGTCTTGTGATCGATGGTTCTGTTTCTATCGACTCAGAGTCCGACGTGCGGCGAACCTTTAATGTGACCCTGTATCTGGGTAAGAAGAGCGGTATTTCCAGCCTGACGGAAGAGGATTGGATCAGTAAAAATGTGCGTGTATTCATTGGTCTGTCAGGAAGAGGAATGTCAAAAATCAGCGGCTCTAAGAGCATTGACGAGATGATTCAGGCAAATGCGGATTATCAGCTCGCTGAAAAGAATTATGATGATTTGATTCAGGACATCACAAACAGAGGCTATGCAAAATACGGCAATATCGACAACCTGAATCGAGATGTGCTGGTGTGGACACGAGCCAATATCTCAAAGTATCATACGTTTTTTGACCAGATCAATGACGGCACGCCACCGGATGACCCAGCCGAAGCAGAGGAATGGTACACCAAACTTGGTGATTACTCTACAGTTTTGGGAAGTGATGATCCAATTTGTCAAGATGGCCCTTATATCGCATTTACACCAATGCTGCAGACCAAAGACGGACTTGTGCCGCTTGTGGAGGATGATATCTGGGCTTATCTGGATGCTGTGGCAACAAAAGCGAAGTCAGTGAGCGGCGGTCTCTCCCCCGCCAATATCCTTGAGGTAGATAAATCAGGCATCGATAGTTTCGTATATGGTAACAAAATGCATGTCCATGGGATGATTGCTGCTGTTGAAGGTATGGTTCTGAACGGAGTTACGCTTGGTAAGGTGGATGTTTCTGCTATTGCCGGTTAGAGCGAGGATGAACTAAAAGCGACCTATGGAAAAACCAGTGTGTTTGCAGGACATTCCATGCACGATATTCAGGCGGAAGTGATCGATACAAAGACCGCGCTGAACGAACTGTATAACGACCTGTACCTCAGCTATTCCAATTCAGCTGACAGTTCTTATGTTAATGGCGTAAAAATCTATTGGTACAACGAGGGGTGCTATACATTTACATCCAATGGCTTTACATATAGCGCTACAGAAAATACTGTGCAGGCCAGCTGTGTTGACTTGGTTTCTCGTATCAACGGAGACTTGGGTGGACAGCTGGTTGGTGGCACACACCGTATTGAGAAAGGCACTCGTATCGGTGATGCAATCTGGGCTGTGCTGAGAGATGAGACGGAGTTTAAGAAATACTCCATCGACTATTGGAGTCGCACTGTTCCACATGACTTGGATTATGATACTGGCTCGACTGTTTGGGATATTCTCTCAGAATTGCGTGATCTGTATTATCCGTTTGAGATGCGTTTTGACGATGATGTGTTTGTATGTAATGAGATCCCCAGTGGATTTGATGACCCGCCTGTGCTTGATCCAGAGGTATTCGAGAAGCTTGTGACCAACGATGGCGAGTCGGCCACAGTGGATTATGCCGCTGTAAGAAACTGTGTCGAAGTGTTTGGCGCGACGATTGAAGCGGATGGAGCGGCGACTGTAAAGGGCTGGTCTGGCGCAAATAAAACAATTAACCTGGTATTAGATGCAACTGAATCAACGTGGAAAAGTGAAACGAAAGTATCTTTTGTGGCTCCTGCAAATGTTGAAGCTGCCAAGACGGACAAAAACGGCAACGTAACAAGTGGCGCAATGACGGTTGTGTTGACATTTACATGGAAGTACAAGGATAAAGACGGCAATGAGCAAGTTGGTTCTGAGACCAAAACCAGTACGCTGTATCGTTCTTTGACGGATGCCAATGGTTCAGATGTTATTCAAGACCCAGGATGTATTAAGGCTACAAAGTATTATGTCCTCCAATGGAATCCGAATATTGGCCGCATCTATTTTTTGGGTCAACAGCAGAGCCACGCTATGGCAAAACTGGTGGACGAAATTCCAGCCACCAAAGAGATCGAAGCTCAAAAAGCAGAGGATAACTGCGACAACATGGCTTTTATTTGCGTGAATGACCCGAACAATATTGACGACCTATACAATGCACGGTTATCCATTGAAAAGATCGGTCGTAGAACTGAGATTTTATCGGGTGGAGACTATGAGAATTACACTACGGATGACGCAGCTATGGAAGTTTGTCAATACGAACTGTGGAAGCGTGCCCGCCTGACCGATGGCCTGAGTGTAACCATACGACTGGTTCCGTGGCTAGACGTGAATGAAAAGATCCAGTATGCCGCCAAATATCTGGGCGGTAAGACACCAGTGGATTGGATCATCAAGAGTATATCTATGAATCTGGGTGAAGGCACAATGTCACTTTCTATGAGCCGCTATTACCCTTATTACACTTATATCGTAAACAACAAATATACGTTCTATCAGGACAATTTGTTTGATAAATATTTCCCCGAATTAACTGCCACTACGGCAGATGAACAATAAGAGAGGAGTGAGCAAATGGCACTATCTTTTGGAGAATCTAAGCGGTTGGCTGCGAAAAAAGCTGCAAGCCCCGCAAATGTTTCTGTTGATGATATAGATGTCGCAACTCTGGAATTAAATGACGAAGATCAAATTGCCGTGCATGATGATAACGGAGAAGAGACATTTGAGCGTAGTGGCAATTACACCTGGTTTGCTGATTACTCTGATGACCAGTGGTCTTACATCGACAAAAACAAAGACATTCAGCTGGATGCAAACCAGATCAATATTACACAGGAATCCAACTCGCAGGTTATTCCGTTTGAAATGCCGCGTTACTACGATGGTATTGACCTGCTTCAGATGACGATTCAGATCCACTACCTGAACGCAGATAGAGAGGAAAACTACGCCTCCCCTATCAACGTGAGCTATAGCAACACCAAGATCCGCTTCTACTGGCTGGTGGCAAATGACGCTACTGCAAAAGAGGGCGAGCTGCAGTTCGAGATCATGGCATCTGGCGCTGTGAATGTTCCGAATACAAGCACAACCAAGAGCTATCTGTGGCGCACCCGCCCGAATGGCCGACTGAATGTGCTGAAATCGCTGACCGGCAAGCAGATGGTTGATCCGACTGGCAACGACTGGTACGTCCAGTTTCTGGCAACAATGAGTCAGAAGGTTGGCGAGGCACAGGTTGCTGCATCCGCTGCCGAGAAGAGCGCACAGGACGCAAAGAATGCAGTTGCAAGCGTGGATGAAAAGCTGGCGCAGTTCTATAAAAAGGACGAGGTTGACGGCTTTGTTACGATGCTGCGTGGTGAGATTGCCGCCGTGGATGGCCTGGCAAATTTCAATGTGCAGTACGATAATGACACCCGCACCCTGACATTCCTGAATGGTGCTGAAGAAATCACAAAGATTAAGTTGAACACTGACCCTTCTGCTGAGTGGGTAAGCATGTACAACGGCATTGTGGACAATAAGATCAGCACTGCTGTAACCCCTGTTCAGACTGAGCTGACTGAATACAAGACCGCAAATGATGCCGCTGTGCAGGAGCTGAAGAATAGTGTTGGCGACCTGCCTGAGACCTTGAAGTCCTCCTATTATAATAAGGAAGCCACAGACGCACTGCTCGATAAGAAGGCAGACAAGACAACCGTTGACGTGCTATCCAGTGACGTGAGCGGCCTGAAGAATACGGTTGGCGGCATTCAGACCTCTGTTGACCTTGCCAATGCGGATATCGCCAAGATTCAGGAAACCTTGAAAGACTTTAAGCCCGATGAGAATTCTGGCCGTGAGTACGATATCACTTACGAAGATTCTAAGCTGAACCTGTTGGAGAACGGCACGGTCAAGACAACTGTCATTATTGAAGGCGGCGGTGGTGGCGGTGGCAGCACCTCTACCGTCACTATTGAGCGTATTGGCGAATCTTCTATCGCTGTTGTCAAGGGCGACACCGCAACTGTCGAGTTTAACTTTACTTCTGTGGATAACTCTGGCGAAGACACGGGCGATGCTACCGGCGTATGGTACGTTGGCAACACAAAGGTCGCTACTACGACTGTTTATCAGGGCAAGAATAGCTTTGACATCACCCAATATCTGCACAATGGTGATAATAAGATCAAATTGCAGGTCACTGACTCCGTTGGCAGCATGGGCTCAAAGACTTGGAATATCAATATCGTTGAGTTTTATCTGGAGAGTATTTTCGATGATTCTCTGGTTTATAGTGGTGAAGTTACTTTCCGCTTTACTCCATACGGAAATATCAATAAGGACGTTTCCTTTACTTTGGATGGCAAAAAGCTTGGTAGCGTTACAACTGCGGTTACCGGCAGACAGATGACCTATGCAATCCCGGCACAGAGACACGGCGCTCACCTGCTGGAAGTGACCATGACTGCAAATATCAATGGCAAAGCTGTGACCAGCAACACCATTTACAAAGATATCATGTGGGCAGAGGAAGGCAATAACACACCGATTATCAGCTGCGCCACAAAGGAGTTCACCGCAAAGCAGTACAGTACCACCGGCATTATTTACGCTGTCTATAACCCGGCTTCTTCTACTGCAAACATTACGCTCGAAGTTGATGGTATTAAGACTTCTACACTGACTGTTGGCCGTACTGCTCAGACTTGGAGCTTTAAATCTTCTGATATTGGCACCCATACTCTGACCATTACTTGCGGCGCTACCATTAAGAGCATTACTGCAAAGATTGAAGACCTTGGTATTACCATTGAGCCCGTTAAGACTGGCCTGATGCTGGACTTTAACCCCGCTGGCCGCAGCAACGCAGATGTGAACCGCCTGTGGAGTTCCGGCAGCAACAAGATGACTGTCAGCGATAACTTTGACTGGGTGAACGGTGGCTACCAGATCGATGAAGATGGCGACACCTACTTCTGTGTCAAGGCTGGTACGACTGCTACTATCAGCTATAAGCTTTTCGCAGACGATGCAAAGAAAAGCGGCAAGAATTTCAAGCTGGTGTTTAAGACAACGAACGTCCGCAACTATGATGCTACTGCTGTAACCTGTTTGAATGGCGGTGTTGGTCTGAACATTCAGGCTCAGAAAGTTACGCTGACCAGCCACCAGAACAGTATTGATTTGCCCATCTGTGAGGACGATTTCCTGGAGTTCGAGTTCAATATTCTGCCGGACAAACAGTTCCGCGAGATGGTTCTGTGGTGTGACGGTATCCCCTGCCGTGTTGAACTGTATGATACCAGCGACAGCTTTACTCAGGCTGCTCCCGTTGGCATTACTATTGGCTCTGACGATTGTGACGTTATCGTGTACCGCATGAAGAGCTACGGTATGAACCTGACGGATGACGAGATTCTGGACAACTTTATTGCTGATGCGAAGAACGCCGAAGAGATGGTCTCTCGCTATATGCGTAACGACATTACGGATGCGAGCGGCGAACTAACCCCTGACTTGCTGGCTGAGAAGTGCCCAGATTTGCGTATTATCAAGATCTCCGCACCTACTTTCACCACAGGCAAGAAGAACGAGGTCGCCAACACTACGATCCAGCAAATCTATAAGAATGGTCGTGCTAAGGAGGATAACTGGACTGCCACCGGCTCTCACAAGGGTCAAGGCACCAGCTCCGACCACTATGGCGCATCTGCCCGAAACATTGATATCAACTGCAAGGGCGGCTTTACGTTTGGTGATGACACTACCGGCGACACCTATGCGCTGACCGAAAATAGCGTTCCTGAGAAGTATTTTAACATCAAAGTCAATGTTGCTTCCTCTGAGAATGCAAACAACGCCCTGCTGGCAGACGATTTTAATGAGTTCAACCCCTATGTGCGTCAGGCTAAGAAGGATAATCCTAAAGTGCGTGATACAATGGCGTTCTATCCATGTGTTGTGTTTATTCAGGAGACCGATACCACCAATGCGACCGTATTTAACGATGGTCAGTGGCACTTCTATGCCTGTGGCGACATTGGCAACTCCAAAAAGAACAAAGATACGATGGGTATGGACCCCGAGAATCACAAGGAATTTATCGTTGAGATTGACAACAACGCCGATGAGCAGACCCGCTTCCTGAGTGGCGATTTCTCGCAGGAAACTTGGGACGGCGACCATTCCTTTGAGTTCCGTTACAGCAACCCTGCCTGCACTGAGGAAGAGATCGAGGACGGCAAACAGGCGTGGATCACAACTCAAAACTGGGTGGTGAATGCGGATGACGAAGAATTCAGGGCACATTTCAAGGATCACTTTGATCTGGATTCTGCTATTTTCCATTATCTGTTTACTGAACGCCACACTATGGTTGATAACCGTGCAAAGAACGTGTTCCCACACACCAGCGATCTGGTTCACTGGGACTTCTGCTTTGACTACGATAACGATACCGCCATGGGCAATGATAACGAGGGTGGTCTGACTCTGACTTATGGCTACGAGGACACTGATACCATCGGTACAAAGAATGTGTTTAACGCTGCTGACTCCAAGCTGTGGTGCAAACTGCGCGACTTGTTCCCCGATGAGATGGCAGCGATGTTCCGCAACCGTGAGAATGCGCTGGCATGGAGTGCGACCCGTATCTTGAAAAAGTTCGAGGAATATCAGGATGTGAAGCCCGAAAAGCTTTGGATCATGGATATGCGTCGCAAATATTTCCGCACCTACGAAGATCCCACCATCAATACCACCAGCTATCTGCCTATGATGCATGGCAACAAGCGACATCAGCGTCGGCAGTTCCAGCGTTATCAGGAAAAGTACATGGCATCTAAGTATTCAGGTTCTGCCGCAACCAGTGATGATATGACCATTCGTGGCTACACTCCAACCAACTGGACTGGCGTGAAACCGGATGGCACATTCCATATCACACCCTACGCTGATACCTACGTCTCTGTTCTGTACGGCTCCAACCCTGTGAAGGTGCGTGGCAAGCGCGGACAGACCTACACGATTGAATGCCCCATCACCGCAATGAACGATACTGAAGTTTATATCTATAATGCTTCTATTATTCAGAGCATTGGTGATATCTCTGGCTTCTATCCCGGCTATGTTGACTTCAGCCACGGTGTTAAGCTGACTGAACTGAAAGTTGGTTCCGGTGTGAGCGGCTATAAGAATACGAACATGACCGATTTCGCTGTTGGCAATAACACTCTGCTGGAACATTTGAACCTGCAGAACGTGCCGAACCTGAAGAAGTCTATTGGCCTGACCGGATGCACCAGCCTGACAGAGTTCTATGCTGACGGCTCTGGCATTACCGGTGTCTCCTTTGCAAGCGGCGGCAAGATCAAAATCGCCCACCTGCCTGCAATCGCCAGCTTGACCGCAAAGAACCTGAACTATCTGACTGACCTGACGATTGAGGATTACACCAATATCACTACGCTGACCGTTGAGAAGTGTGCAACCATCGATCTGAAAGATATGCTGGGCAAGTGCACCAACCTGAACCGTGTGCGCATCACCGGCATTGATTGGGAGCTGGCTGATACTTCCCTGCTGAATCGCCTGTACGAAATGAGCGGTCTGGATGAAAATGGCTACAACACTGACCATTCTGTCGTGGAAGGCAAAGTGCACGTGCCTATTATCCGTGAGCGTGAGAAGCTGCTGTACACCGAGCGCTGGCCTGACTTGGAGGTTACCTATAACACCATGATCAACCAGTATGCTTGGAAGTTCGTGAATAAGGATGGCGCTGTTCTGGATATCCAGTACATCGATAAGGGTGGGCGTGCGGTTGACCCTGTGACCCGTTCTGACAATCCGATCCCGACACCTACCTTCCCGAGTACCATCAGCACAGTGTTTACATTCAGCGGCTGGGACACCGAGTTTACTCCTGTCTTTGAGAATCAGACTGTTACTGCTGTGTACGATGAATCCGTGCGTCAGTATCGTGTACGCTATATGAATCGCGGCGCTGTTCTACAGCAGACAACTGCTCCGTATGGCTCTATGGTTCTGTACGATGGTGACACTCCGACCTATACCAGCGAAGAGACTGCTTACAAATATTATCTGTTCAGCGGTTGGGACAAGGGCGGCTATGTCAATGGTGACAAGGATATCAATGCTGTTTACGATATATGCGAATACGTTAGCGGCTATTTCAGAGACAAGCAGCTGAGTGACCTGCGCCCTGTTGAGATCTATGCCATGACCAAGGTGAATCTGGAACAGAGTGTTGTTTCTGACAAAGACGCTATCACCATCAAGATGGGAAATGACTTCACCTTTAGCGATGTGGAAGAGAAAGTCCTGTTTAACGAGCCGAAAATCTTTACTGGCAAGAATTATGTCGACACCGGCGTATCTCTGTTGTCTGAGGATCGCAGCTGGGTTATGGCACTGGACTATCGAATCGACGAAGATTCTGCCGCAAACTCTGTGATTGCTCAATGCTTCCAGACTAACGGCATGAACGGTTTCCGCTTCTGGGTCAACAATGGCTCTAAGGTTGCATGGGGCACTGAGTCTACAAACGGCGCTCATCTTGGTTCTCGTGATATGATCGTTCTGCGCCATACTAAGGGCGAAAATGGCATCCATGTCTATGCGGCAAACACCACTGCTGCTGAGATTGGCTATATTCAGCTGAACCGCACTCGTACCACACAGACGAACGCCACTCTGGTATTTGGTTGTGCTAAAGCAGACGACGGTGCTTATGAGCGTTACGCAAAGGGTACGATCTACTGGGGCAAGCTCTGGTATACCGACCTGGGTGATGCTGCCTGCCGGAAGTTGGCCGCATGGACACATGAGGACTTCACCTTCGAGGCTTGTGGCTTCAAACAGTATTACCTGAGCGACAATTCCAACAAGCGTTGTTCTATCACCTTTATTCAGGCTGGACTGCTTGGTCAGAAGATGACTCTGAATACTGGTTCCACCAACACTGGCGGCTGGGCAGATGCGAATATCCGTACATTCCTTGACGGTCGTATTCTGAACGCTCTTCCGATTGGTTGGCAACAGATCATCAAACAGGTCAAGGTTGGCAGTACCATTGGCGATAAGAGTAGCGAAGTTGTGACTGCGGATAGTTATTTCTATCTGCCCTCTGTAGCCGAATTGTTCCCCTCTCAGAATGTTGAGCCTTATATTTACGAAGGTACGGCAATCAGCTTTATGACCGATAATACCAGCCGCATCTGCAATGACGAGAATGGCAATCCTGCCGCATATTGGACACGAAGCCCGAATGCTCAGTATGGAAGTTATTTCTGGTCTGTGACTGTGACTGGCGAATATTACGGATTTACCCCTGCAAACAATGCACAGGGTATCCGCCTAATGTTCAGCGTTTAAGGAGGTGTTGAGAGTGTACTACAAGGTATTGAAAAATGGCCGGGTGATCGATGCTCTTGACCACCTGCGCTTTGTAAAGTATCAGCCCAAGCACGACATTATGGTGAACTGTACGGAGGATGATGCACAGGGAATTATCAGCAGTGACGGCAATCATATCTGGCATGTGGATGGGTATTATCTCATCCCCTGCCCCGAGTATGACACAGTGGAACTGCAGGAAATTGACCTGTATGAATATGAGCAGCTGAAAGCCTTGGGTGGTAAAACGCCTGAGGCTATTATTGATGCTTACACTTTGAGTTTGATTCAAGGAGGGCTGCTATGAGCGACGAGAGGAAGTATAGCGAGTTCGTTGAGAGTATGCATCGGCTGTACAATGACGGAATGATTCAGGACAAGCTCCTGGACAATCTGTTTGCCGGGCACAAAATCTCAAAGGACGAGTATCTGTATATCATCAGGAAGGAGGTGTGATATGTATACCTTTTTGATCAATGAGGACAATACGCTGACTGTAAGTAAGAGAGAACGCATTATGGAGCGCAGCAAGCAGGTGGACACTCTCCACTTTCTGGCTGACACTACATACAAGGGCGTTGACATGAGTGAATTCACCGTGATGCTTGAGTACGTTCTGCCCATCAGCAAGCGATATAAGACAGAGATTCTGGAGAAATCAGAAGAGCTTTATAAGAACAAGCTGGAGTATAAGCTGCCTATCGACACCAACCTGACCAATGAGCCGGGCGATATCCAGATCCAGCTGACATTCGTTGATGTGACAATGGACCCAGATGGCACAACTGTTCAGCATGTGCGGAAGGTTGGCCCCGGCGTAATCACTGTTGTTCCCATCCAGAATTGGAGCGACATTGTTCCTGATGAGGCTCTGGGTGCACTTGACCAGCGCATTATCGCACTGAATGCACAGATCAAGGCACTGAGTGATCGTAACAACGCTATTCTGGATGGTAAGGCTGATGACCTGAGCTACAACGACGACCATACTCTGCAGCTGCTGGCCAACGGTAAGCCGATCGGCAGTGCGGTCAAGATTACTCAGGAGAGCGTCGAAACTGAAGACGGTAGTTTGCGGGTGGTTCCGTTCTAAGCCATCCGCTTCTTTTATAAGGAGGCAAAGATGGCACAGGCTAAATATTCCAAGCTTGGATATGGCAACGCCGAAGATGTAGAAGCTGCGATTGCGTTGGGAATGTTGGACGGCAGGGATATGATCATCACAAAGGATTCTTCAGAGTTCATGTATGTGCGTGATGACCTATCCGTTCAAAAGATTCGTCCTCGCAATCGTTGTTTCGCCAGCGTTACTGAAGCAAACGAGCAATTAAATGAGACGGAAGACACTTATGCAGGTCAAACCGTTATGGTGAAAGACGAAAAAGGCAAATATGCTCCGTGGATCGTTCAACAAAGCGAAGCCACGGGGCTTTTTTCTATTGAACCTTTTTACGTTGAGCCGACAAATTTTGTTTGGCAAGAATTTTAAGAAAGAGAGGCAAAGATGGCTAATGTAAATTTTGGCTACGGTACAAAAGCGAATTATGATAAGCTGACTACCAAAGATGCCAACACATTGTATTTTATTACAGACACACGCCAGATTTTCAAGGGTACTGATGAGTACACCAAGAGCTGCAAGCTGGTGAGCGCTCTGCCTGCAAGCGGCCAGATTCAGGGCCTGCTGTATATCCGTATGACTGACTATACCTTCCACATCTGGAATGGCACTGAGTTCGTACAGCTGAATCGCCCCATTGTGACTGAGATTCCCAATGCGGATGCAAGCGACGACAATCTGCCCACCACCAAGGCTGTGGCTGACTATGTGAATGCAAAAATTGCCGCAACCGAGGGCAAGGAAGGTCTGTTTGTTACGGATGTCACCTACTCCCCTGCTACCGGCACTCTGAGTGTGGCAAAGAACGGTGCTCCTGTTCCCACCGTGATGAGCGGCCTGACCCATGATCCCACCTATGATGCTGAGACCCGCACCATCAAGCTACCTGTGTTTGGTGGCGATGAGCTGGTGATCAATCTGGGCAAGGATCTGGTTGTGAAGACAGGTACTTACAACACAAATACCCACGAGATCGAGCTGACTATTACCACTGGTGAGGTCGTGAAAATCCCTGTTGGCGCTCTGATCGATATTTATGTTGGTGTGGTCACTCCTACTGCTGAGGTCACTGTTTCTGATGACAATAAGATCTCTGTCAATGTGCGTGTGTCTACCAAGGGCAATAACAGCATCACCGTTGAGGAAGATGGTCTGTATGTTGCAGTACCGGACGCTTACACCAAGGCTGAGGCAGACGCGAAGGTTAAGGTCGTCAACGACAAGCTGGATGAGCATATTAAGGATGCTGTGAAGCACATTACTGCTGACGAGCGCAAGGCTTGGAATGCAAAGCCCACTCAGGACGAACTGGCTGCTGCTAAGGATGAAGCGGTTTCTACTGCTGCTGCTGATGCAACAAAGAAGGCCGATAACGCTCTGGCTAGTGCAAAGACTTATGCAGATGGCCTGAATACCACTATGGATGGCCGTGTGCAGGTGCTAGAAGGCGCTATTACATGGAAATCCCTTGATGGCTAATTGATTTGTTTCACCACATGGCAATGACGCTGTGTGGTGAATCTTATTAAGCAAAGGAGTTGAGTATGGCAAATTTATCATTACGCGAGGTCGCACAGTCTCAGCTGGATCAAGCTCCTGTGATTGACGGCCAACTGATCGTATGTACTGATACTGGAAGCACTTATCGAGATATCGGCACAAGACGAATTCAAATCAGCAAAGACTTGGAGATCGTAAGCTCGCTTCCGCTGGCTCCTTTGTCTAATAAGATTTACTACCTGCGTCCAGACAGCTTGTATGTTTATAGTGGCGATGACTGGATTCTTTTGAACCCATCAAAATTCACACTGGAAGCCGACAAAAACGCAGTCAATGGCGAAGTTAATATCAATCTAATCCTGAACGGTACGGCGCAGGATAAAATCAAAATCGCTGGCGGTGGTGTGACTACAGTGACAACTGGCGAGACAGGCGATATCACGATTGATACCCCGCACCCGGATGAACTGTTGGCTGCACTGACGAATGATGAGATCGATGCGATTACTGGCGGCATGGTCGATGATAGCGGCAATCCCCTGCCTACGCCGCAGGTTGTGGTGGATGCGACACTGACTGTATCTGGACGTGCTGCTGATGCAAAGGTAACTGGCACAAGGATCTCTGAGGCGCTGAGTATCGCAAAATCGGCTGATGCTGGGCTGACCAATGTACGCACCGAGCTGAACAAGTTGAAGCTGGATTCTGTTGCAGTGGATAAAACACTGACGAAAGAAAATTTCGCCGCCGATGCTAAGGCTGTTGGTGATGCTCTGGCGTGGAAAGCAAATACAGAACATAATCACGATGACACGTATTTTACAAAGGACGAAATCAATACAAAACTGAGCGGAAAAAGCGATATTGACCATACCCATGATGAGCGCTATTACACAGAGACCGAGATGGACGAGAAGCTGACTGGTAAGGCCGATGTGGTCGTTCCTCATATGTTTACGATCCCCATCACGAACTGGAAGACGGATAGTACGATTCCCGGGTTCTCCAATTATGTGGATATCGCCTGCTCTGGTATGACTGCGAATGACATCGTGAATGTAAATGTGGCTCCTATCAGTACAAGTGTTGCTGCGAAAGCTCAGTTTACGAATACAGAGAGCTTTGATGGGTATTTGCGTCTGCGGGCGAAGAATATCCCGTCTGCGGCAATCACAGCACAGTGGTATATCGTGCGATAAGGAGGATTATATGGCGCTAGGAGAAATGAATAGCGGGAACGAAAAGCTCCCTGAATGGAGTGAAGTGCAGAATAAACCATCTGAATTTAACCCTGCCGCTCACATACATAATGACCTTTACCCTGAAGGAGACAATCGGAATGATAACACTTCTCCGTCTGATTATTATGGCGTTGATAGAAACGACTATAACGGTCGGCTGATTTTTCGTGGTTTGAAGCTTAGTGACAAAATTGGGCTGTCAAGTGGTCATGCATGTGCGTTTTTGATTGGTTTATCTTCTTGGTACGATGAATCAGGCGGTGGTTCTTTTGAATTCGCTTTTAGCAATGGTAACATTTACTATCGTCAAGGCACAACTTCATGGGGTGACTGGAAGAAAATTGCTACAGCTTAAAGGAGGTACGAATTATGGCTTTAGGAAATATGAATATTGGTGTTGATAGTGAGTTTATTCCGTCCAACCTCAATACGGTTCTTACCCCCCCACAGATTCTGACGAAGTTGTGATGAATACGGATGCCGCCGGGTATCACCGTAAGCCACTAAGTGCACTGTGGAGCTGGATTAAAAGCAAGATTGCGAGTGAAGTGATACCGGATGTGGTGACGATTCAAACTCCAGAGATTACGATCACAACCGATTGGCAGGATATAGGAATTAGTAAAGATGCTATCCCAACTGGAACTTACGCAGTACAATTCTACTCTGATAAATGCCCAATCATTAGTATTTACCAGGATATATTTTCTGGAATCATGTCTTGGTATGCCGAAGAGACAAATAGTGAAGAATCTACTGAGGTAACCTTACATTACGCCGGTCATGCTCCAAACAGTCAACGCTTTTATTTGCGTACTACTCGCTCTCCACGCACGACTGGTAAAAATCTTCGTCTCCAAATTAAGGGTTCTAAGAATTCAGACACCGCATCCACCTTCACATTTAAATTCCGTAGATTGATATAAATAACGTATTGCAAACGAAGTATTTATAAGGAGGCGATCACATATCGATGAATGATGAAAAGAAAAGTTGGCTAGACAGAGCGGGCGCGGTTCACCTCTGGAAAACGATTGAGGCTATACTCGGAACAAAGGTAGATAAAATTGAAGGATTCGGCCTGTCCAGCAACGACTATACAACAGAAGAAAAAAACAAGCTTGCTAGTTTAAGCGACCCTAATGTAGCCACTACTGAAAACAATGGTTTGATGAGCTCGGCTGATAAAGCAAAACTGGATAATATTGAAGCTGGAGCTAACAATTACACTCACCCGGTGTACGAAGCAAAACAGGCTGGGCTATATCGCATCAGTGTTGACAATACAGGCCATGTGGTGACAGCGGATAAAATGACAAGCGAAGAGTTGGCAGCAGAGGGTATCTCTCCTGCCGATCATACGCATGACTTGGGCAAATTGGCAGATACACTGGAGACAAGTGCTGATGCTGTTGAAGATGCTGACACTGTTATGGTTGGCGCTACAGTTACAAGTGATGATGGTAGTGCGACCACGAAGTACACCCACAGACCACTGGCTGCTTTATGGAACTGGATCAAGAGTAAGACGGATACGTTGTATGCTGCTGTTGGACATACACACAATTACGCTGGTTCTCCTGAACCGGGTGGCGATGCGCTGAATGCAATGAAGTTGAAAGGTTACGATGTCAGTTCGAGAAGTACAGGCTATTAGAATGTAATTCCTGCAGTTGGTGATGATGGTGTTATAGAAGTCGGTAAATATGTTGATTTTCATGCAGAAGATATTGGTGCCAATTATAAAGATTATAATATTCGTATGGTTGCTTATGACGATGGTACATTAGATGTCATTAAAGCAGAAGGACAACCTGCTACAATTACAGCAAATCTAAATGGCACTGCAAATTTTGCAACTGAAACACTGTTTGATAAAGCACAGTGGGTAAATTTAACGAGCCTTGACCAAAACACATGGTATCCGGTTGTTAGTATGAATAACATTCCATATGGTGGACTACGCCATATCAAATGCAACGTCCAACTAAATAGCGGCTCAAAACCATCTTGGAGTACCCACGGCGCTGGATTTACTGTAAATCTTGACTTGTTAGTCACTGCATTTGGTTAGGGAACAACACATATGCATAGTATCTGTTTGAATAACGATAGCGGTTGGGTAACATCTGGCGCAAATCCAGCAGGATATAGCCAGATGGGAAATGGTTCTGTTGCAGTTTTCTGGCTACGTGGTGGTGGTCAATATAGACTTTATGCAGATTGGGATGCAAACTGGCAACTGCAAACAAGTACATATACAAACAACGATCAGAGTGTTTCCCCTACAACGTCTTATCCGGGTGTAAGTATAAATCGTTCTACTATTACAGCGAATATAGACGGGAACGCCACCACTGCAGGAATCGCCACTACTGGAGTTACGGATTACAACGATGGAAACAAAACAATTCGAATCGGTTACGCTGGCGCTGGTCTTACAACTTCAAATTTAGACTATATTGCCGGTTATACGGATAATGGCACGAAGATCAAGGACGTTAATAAGGATGTTTTAAAAAGTTGGTTAGGAAATGGCGTCTCCGCCTCTGGCTAGAACTACGTTCGTTTTGATGACGGCACCCAGATATGTTAGGGTTCATGTGGCAATAACTCATTTTCTAGTTTTGGCGCAGCTTTTGCCAATACAGATTATCGCATTGGTATGAGTGAATGGAAAAGTAGCAGCTGGGAAAACTATGCAATTGGTGGTAAATCAACCACTGGTGTTACCCTGCGAAGTGAAAATAATACAATGGAATATATTGCAATTGGACGATGGAAGTAAGAGGTGATGTACATGGATGAAATGAAAGAAATCGAAAAGAATGAGGAGACAGGAACACCAAGTGAAACCCCTAGCAAGCCAGTTGAAGAACCCCCTATTCTTCCCTCTATTAAAGATGTTATAATTGGCTATCAGGTAAAGAAGCCCGTTGAAACACAAGCAGAATGTGACGTGTATAGTGTTGTTGTTGCCGCCGTGACAAAACATAACGAGACTGCGGTGTCTGGTGATTACTACTGGATGATTGCTGATTTAGACGACTGTTATGAAGTACAACAGCACGAACCAGTTCCTTCAGAGGATATGAAGCTTGAATCTCTCAAAACAAGTAAAATATCCCAGTCAAAAATTGCTCTTTCTACTTTCCTGTCTCTGCATCCAATTCAATGGTCTGATGGCAAGTATTACAGTGTCACCAGCGAGAAGCAATCTCTTCTTACAAGCAATCTTGCCCTATATCAGATCTCCACAGCCGCCGGACAACCTTTCAAGCTAACATGGAACTCAACCGGTGATGAATGTGTGGAGTGGACTTATGACGATCTAGCCGCACTGGCACTTGCGATTGGCACGTATGTTAAACCGTTCGTATCTCACCAGCAGGAATTAGAAATTGACATTAAGGCTTGTACGACCAGCGCAGAGGTAGATGCTATTGAAATCAGTTATGATGCTGTACTGGCAGAATATCTGGATCTTCACGCAGACAAGGATGTGGCAGAATGAGCAACAAACTTCGTGAACAAATCAAATGTGCGCTTCTCTTTTTAATTGGAGGGGCGCTTTATTATTGCATTGAAATCCTGTGGCGCGGGCACTCTCATTGGACGATGGCCGTTGTCGGTGGCATCTGTTTTCTTGTGATTGGCGGACTGAACAACTATATTCCCTGGGAAATGCCGCTCTGGAAACAGGCTGGTGTTGGAGCGCTCTTTGTGACTGCTATGGAGCTTGTGGTGGGTATCCCGCTGAATTTGATGCTTGGCTTACATATCTGGGACTACTCTTCCATACCGTTCAATCTGTTGGGCCAAATTTGCCTGCCGTTTACAGTGCTATGGTTCTTCCTTGCGCTGCTGTGCATTTTTGTTGATGACTGGCTGCGTTACGTTCTATTCAATGAAGAGCGCCCGCATTATCATTGGCGTACTGTATGTGATGGCGGAAAACGCACATAAAGAGAAAGAGCCCCTGTGACGATGGCTACATCACAGAGACTCTAACTCACGCAACAACTCATAAAAATGAGGTTGTACTAGCCCGATGGAGGGTTTGTACTGCTCTCACTATATCACGTTGATAGGAATTTGTCAATTGAAAGGAGGAATTATGGCGCAGGAAATCTTAAAGCCCATGTTATTAGACGAGACAGGCAAAGAAATCGTGACAGCACTGAACGCTATTGTTACACAACTGACCGCGATCAATGAAACACTGAAAGCCAAAAACACAGACAGTGGTATGAATGGTGGTGAAAAGACATGATAGGAAGTTTGAACGCCGCACCTCACGTCTATTCTTTTACCATACAGCAGCTGTAGGCCATGTTACTGAGCATCTGTGGTGGCATCACTGTTATTTCAGCCGCTATCGCTGTTATCATCAAGGCAATCAATCATGCGAAAGCCCCAGATGACAAACAAAACGAGCGACTGAATGCTCACGATACAGAGCTTGAGAAGATCAATAGAAAACTAGGTGCAGATAAAGACAGGCTCGACCTGTTTCAATCAAAGCTGGTCTCATTAGAAGAGCACCAGAAAGAAAACAGTATCACGCTGGAAGTACATGACCGCAAGATCCTCGAAGCAGAACAGCGTATCGGCCACAGTGAGCAGGGCAACAATGTCACCATGAAGGCTCTGCTTGCACTTCTCAGTCACGGTATCGACGGCAATGCGATCGAGCCAATGAAGGAGGCCAAGGTTGCACTTGAAAATTATTTGATCGATGGTCAGAACAACACAAAGAATATTACGAACTAACCCGAGACTGCGTGTCCCGGGCTTTTTTATTTTGGAGGTTTATTATGATGGATATTATCAATGAGCTGGTTTCCGTTATCGTCCGCCTGGTTATTGCTGGCGCTGGCACTGCCTTTATGGCCTATGGCATCCCCTATCTGAAAAAGATCGGTGTGTACAAGCTGGTACAGATCGCTGTTCGTGCCGCAGAGAAGCTGGGCGCAACCGGCGCTATCGAAAAGGCCGACAAGAAGAAATATGTCATGGAAGCTCTGGAGCGTCTGGGCGTGAAGATCACTCCGACCATTGAGACCATGATTGAAGCCGCTGTCAAAGAGATGGACATCCAGAACGATAAAATCAAGGACGAGTTCAAAAAGAATTGAAGGTGTGATGAAATGAGTGTTATTACATACTCTATGAAGAAGGACTAGAACAAAAAGGTGTCGGCTCATTTTTCCGTCTATGAGTTCGCCTGCTCCGATAAGAGTGATACAGTTCTAGTTGATAGTCAGCTGATTGAAGTGCTAGAACAGATCCGCGCTCACTTCGGCGCTCCTGTCCACATCAATTCTGGGTATCGTACTCCTGCCTATAACATCTCCATCGGTGGAAGCCCTCGTAGCCAGCATTGCCTTGGTACTGCCGCTGATATCTGGATCAAAGGCGTTGACCCGATTCGGATTGCACTGTATGTATCTTCCCTGCCCTACTTCGCCAAGAGTGGTGGTATTGGATATTATAGCCGTGCTGTGCTTACGAGCGGCTTTGTTCATGTTGATGTGCGCACTACACGCAGCCACTGGATCAGTAAATCCGGTACAAAATATATCAGTGTAGCCAATCTTATGCCGACTATCAGACAGGGTGCGAAAGACGCTACGAACGGCGCTTCTTATGCTGTGACTGTACTGCAACGGCATCTGGGTGTTAAAGCTGACGGCATTTTTGGCGCGAATACCAAGGCGAAGCTGATTGAGTATCAGAAAGGACACAGGCTGGCTGCAGATGGCATCTGTGGGCCTGCTACATGGGGTTCGTTTTGATGGGAAACTTGTAAATGGACGCTATCGAGTGACGAATCTTGAGAGTAGCATCGGCAAGTATCTAATTTCAGTAAATGTATCGGGCTATGTAGAGCCGAGTGATATTGAGCTGGTTGACAATGTGAATGGACATTGATATTATTATTCTAGGAGGGAAGTATATTATGTCCATTATTATTCGAGGTTGTCATATTGGAGAAGGTAGACCAAAAGTCATAATTCCAATCGTGGAAACATCTGAATCAAACATTTTAGAACGCGCGCTTGAGTTTTCCGAGCTTTGTATTGACTGTGTAGAGTGGCGTGTTGATTGGTTTGAGCAATGCACAGATGCACATTCTGTTGTATCTTGCTTGCAAAAGATTCGTGTAGCGCTGAAGGATAAACTCTTGCTGGTAACACTCCGTACCAAGACAGAGGGCGGAGAGGTATCTTTAACTCACCAAGAATATTTGGATTTCATCAACACTGTAATAGATACTGACTGTGCCGACCTTATTGACATTGAGTTCTTTACAGCTGGAAATGACATCCGTAAGCTGATAGACAACGCACATTCGTCAGGAGCTGTGGTTGTATGTTCAAGCCACGATTTCAAAAAGACACCTGATAAAAGTGAGCTAGTGTCGCGCATGGTAAAGATGCAACAGGTCGGAGCTGATTTGCCAAAAGTAGCAGTTATGCCGCACGACAGCACGGATGTGTTGACTTTACTGGCCGCTACGGTTGAAATGAAAAACAAATATTTTGCTACTCCTATTATCGCAATCAGCATGGGCAAGCTTGGTATTGTCAGCCGATTGTGTGGAGAGGTGTTTGGCTCCGCCATGACTTTTGCAAGCGCTGTAGATTCAAGTGCTCCTGGGCAGATTGGGTTGGATGTTGTCAATGCTGTATTAGACTCAATAGCAGAATAAAAACATATGGGGTATTGATCCTTAATTGGACCAGTACCCCATTTTTTAGCTTTGATTATTTTATAGATTCAGACAGCCATTCTTTCCAGCCGTCAACTGTGTGATGACAATTATCCTGCTGTGCGACCAGTTCATTTAAGAATGCCGCCAGTTCATCATTGGACAGTTCACGAATGGCCTGCGCTTTGTTATTTTTACGACCAAATTCATCCTTCCCATGCTTGTGAAGAATAAAGTCAAGAGCGATATCAAGTATTGCCGGATTGTTCATTGGAGTTGTCACCTTTCACTGCTTTAAGAGCTTCCTTCATCTCTTGTTCCCAATTAGGATGCTGATCAATATATTTTTGATATATCATCTTCTCAGCTTCTTTTCGTGCTTTGATTGCATCGTTAATATCTTCATACATGCCAAGGTGGATTCGCCTACCTTTAAAGGTTATGGCTGCTTTATACTTGTTACCATCTTTGCAAACACCCGTCACGCCAGTAGTCGAATTGCGATTTATCTTTCCTTCGAGTCGCGCCTTTATAGACGTCAAGCTGGAACCGTCTACGTTTGATATCTTTTTAATTGCCTCAGCAGGCTTGGCAATATTATTCGTGCATTTCTTACACTTGTTGATTTTCTTCACTTGAGACAAACGCATCTCTGCTGGACGATTACATAAAGGGCAAAGCCCTGTACAAAAATAATCTCGTTCTCCTTCTTTTTTATAAACGTCGGTTATCTTCCATCCATTTATGATAAAGCCGATATATTGTTCTCTGCGTTTTTTTAGAATAGATTCACTACGTTTTTTGTCGCATCTTGTAGTTTTAGCTGGACGACCATCATCTGGTTTCATATTACTTTTCCTCTTCAGGTAGTGGCCCAAGCTTATACATCCAGTTCGGGTCTTTCCGCATTACAAATGGTTTTCTTAGCTCACAAAGATGGTCGTGTCTCGCTTTATATTCAAAATAATTTTGTTCGTGCTCAGGAGTATCACGATTTAACTCGTACATGACATATTGCTTGCGAAGATTTCGAAGCGCTTTAATAATAGCATCTTCTTTTTCCATAGACATTGGTTCAAGAGCATCAATATAGTCATATTCACCAGTCGCGTCAAACTGTCGCTTTGCTTCGGCACTAAGCATCTTCCAAGTGATAGCATCATACGCCAGCTGATACATCATTTCGTCGCTATAATGAGAGTATGGGTCAACAATGCTAGTGCCTTTTGATAGTTCTACGTCGCGATCGTGTTGTTTTTTAATTTGTCTCTCGGCTTCTTCTACAACAGCATCCATATCAACGTTCATGGAGACACCTTTGTATTGCACCACAGATTTGAAACCTAGCTTCTCGCACATAGTCATCGTTGATATCCTCCTGATTTATTTTATACCCGTTCTTTTGCAGACAATAAAATCTTGCGGTAGAATCCGTCAGCAAACCATGCGCCTTCCCAACGATGCGGTAATGGTTTCTTCAGCACTTCGATATCCACTAGGCTCATAAGGCCGGTACTATCATCTCTAAAAACTTGAAGGCGAACAATTCTATTCTGCTCCAGACCGATTTCGCGAGTGATACGACCTTCTTCATCAAACGGATCTTCGCACACCCATTCTAAGGCACCTAGGAAGTCCTGTGGCGTGATATCTGTATGCTCGACCCAGTTGTTACATATGCGGCTTTCGCCGTCCTGTACAATCCTCTTTTTGATCTCATAGTTCGCAGAAGGATTCGTCATAGTTTTCGCCTCCGTTTTTCTTTGATTATATTATATCACAGGCTGTATGCGATAGCAAACAAAAAGGCGCAGGTCGCCCCACGCCTTGTGATGATGCGCCGCTTGGCACATCGGTTCAAATACGGTTTTCAATTTTAATGCTTCTACTAGAAAATCGCCGGATTGTCACATCAAGGCTCTGTTAATTAAGACTCAAAATCGGACTTGATTGCTACGCTTTGTACGGTCTGTGAGTGCACCGCTGTGGTGTAGATAGAAAATTGGTGTAGTAGTGGTGTAGTAGAGAAGAAAACTCCTCTATTTTAATCGTTTTTTCGTAACTTTTACAAATAGCGCTCAAATGTGTTCAAAATAAGGGAACGGCGTGTAAATTACAGAAAGAGAGCTTTTGTGCGGCATAACAACAAAAAACGCCGCCTCCCAAAGGAGACGGCGCTGAAAAGACCAGTAATTACTTACGGCCGAAACGCTTGTTGAAGCGCTCAACACGTCCGCCGGTGTCA
>ERZ773149.38-NODE-38-length-141738-cov-11.164706_pt1 | contig 141738 bp, 89 predicted proteins | sample MGYA00511081_ERZ773149 | MGnify/ENA primary metagenome ERZ773149 (study PRJEB29015, sample SAMEA2737846) | human gut metagenome | biome: human gut; feature: human-associated habitat; material: faeces | place: China | collected 2012 ...
TGACCGGCCACGCTTCCGGCAACTCCCAAACGTCCGGCTTTTCTTTCTGATAAATTGCTCCCACTCGGCAGAGCCAAGCGAGCTTGTCTCTGCGCTCGCTTACTCGCGATTTTCTCCGCCCATCGACGTACAGCCCTCCTTACGATGTGTTTCAGTTCCATGTGCTTCGTCTTTTACGGCAAAGTTAGGGGGACGTACGGCGGAAGCTGCGCATTTGTGCACGTTTCCGCTCGTTTGTGCACGTTTCCGCACATTAGTACACATTTCTGCGCTTCCCCGTGTTATCATCCTCAAAGAAACCGGATAGCCGTCGAACTCGATACTCCCCATGCCTTTCCCTCCTCCATACTTTTCCGGAAAATACCTTTCATCTTTCAGGATACACCGTAACTATCTCAATACAAACTGGATACACCCTGAACTTTCAACCTGTCGTCTTTCAGCCCATGTCAGCTACAAGCTGAACCGAACGCCGCTTTCCGTTTGGCGCAGATTTGCAAATCATTCGGCTTAGATTGAGAAATCACTCGCCTTAGATTGATTTTCCGTTTGGCGCACAACGGTAGCCGCCCATCACCTGAAAGTGAGCTGAAAGATGGCACCTCCATCCTTCAGGATACTAATATGCTTAAAGCAAGACGTTTACAGCATATCCTGAAAGATGAAAGACTTTTTTCTAAAATTTCCGGAGAGGAAAAGACAAAAAAACAGCCGGATTATTGTCCGGAAACACTTTATTCTGTATATTTGCTTACAAATAACAAATTACATGAACTTAAATCTCAGGAAACATGAGTAAATTAGTAATTAATTCTTTCGAAGATTTTGAAAAATATGTAGGGCAGCCCTTGGGCGAATCGGAATATTTGCAGGTGGACCAGGAACGTATCAACCTCTTTGCCGATGCCACTTTGGATCATCAATGGATTCACACGGACGTGGAACGTGCCCAAAAGGAAAGCCCGTTCAAGAGCACCATCGTACACGGTTATCTGACCCTCTCCCTCCTGCCCTATCTGTGGAACCAGATCATCGAGGTCAACAACCTGAAGATGATGATTAACTACGGTATTGACAAGATGAAATTCGGCCAAGCCGTCCTCAGCGGACAAAGCCTGCGCCTGAGCACAAAACTCGAATCCTTGGCCAACCTGCGCGGTGCCGTCAAGGCCGAAATCAGATTCACGATGGACATCAAAGAGACCGGAAAGAAAGCATTGGAGGGCACGGCTATCTTTATTTATTATTTCAACTGATTACGCAAGGATAGCCGGACGCTTTTTACCGGATACATTTCCGGCATCCGTTTCAAAAACTGCGGCATTCGTCTCTCTAAAAAAGACAGCCGCAGTTTTTTTATATTCTTTGTTGCAAAAACGCTTCCCCTGCGTCTTCTTTATAAAAACATAGCCCACGCATGAACAAAGAAACCTTCAAACAGACCTACTTACCGTTGTCTGCCTCCATGTATCGCACGGCCTACCGGATATTAGGAAATCCGGAAGACGCTGAAGACATGGTACAGGAAGCCTATATGAAACTATGGAAGCAACGGGATACACTGGACGGAATCCTCGATGCCCGGGCATACGCCGTAACAAGCGTCAAGAACCTGTGTCTCGACACCATACGGAAACAACATCTCTCATACGAAGACTATGAAAAAACAGAACGTACCATAGCCGCAGCATCCACTCCTTACACAGAGACCATCCACTCGGAAGAAGCCGCATTGCTGCACCGATATATCGATAGTCTGGAGGAGCCTCAACACACCGTCGTTGTCATGAGGGACATCGGCGGATACAGTTTTGAAGAGATTGCGTCCGTCGTACAGTTGAAAGAAGCCCACATCCGGATGATACTTTCCCGCGCCCGTCGAAAACTACGAGAACTATATATAAAAACAATGGACCACCATGAACAGAAAAAATACAGTTGATTACCAGGAACTCCTGAAGCGGTATTACGAAGGAAAAACCACTTTGGAAGAAGAGAACCTGCTCCGGACCCACCTCCTCTCCCATACGGAAGAGAACCATGCCGACGCTACCCTTTTCCGTATCTTGGCTGAAGAAAGCCAAGCCCTCCCGCCTGACGGGATGGAACAACGTCTGGAAGCTTGGATAGACCGGCAACCGGCCGTACCCTTCCGTAAAAGGCTCTTTCTTTTTTGGGGGGCCGCTGCGGTGGCAGCCGCCTTGCTTTGCTACGTGGGCGTCACACATGCCCCGCAACAGCATAACGGACTCACGCCCCAAGAAACCCTCATTGCCAAAAAAGCATTGGGAAGTACGCTCAAATGTATCGAAACGAGCGAACAAAGCGTCCTGCGCACTCACGAAAGACTAAAATATATCAAAAGAGACATCCATAAGAATATTCACGAACTTAAAGACATGGCCTTATGAAAAGACGACTTATAGTACTATTGGCCGGACTGGCATACATCATGCCGGCCGCAGCCCAACAAGCGCTGTTCGACCGTTATACCGAAAAGCAAGGAGTGACTTACGTCAACATAAACGGCGAAATCATCAAGACATTATTGCCTGATATGTCGGACATATCCATTAAGGAAATCAACATCCTAGATATAGACAACCGCCAGCTTCTCCAATCCATAGACAAGGACTTGCAGCAATGTATCAAGGACGAAAAGTACAAGCAACTCATCAAAACGGTAGACTCCGATGAAAAAGTCTGTATCTTAAAAAAAGAAAAATCCTCTGACTGCCCAAGCGCATTTCTTATAACCGTCCAAAGCAAAGAAGACACGCAGTTGATTTGGATTACAGGAGACATGCGGAAAGAAGATTTGGAAAAGCTATTAAAAAAACTCTAAAAAACAAATACCATGAAGTATTTCATCCTTATCCTTGCCTGCCTTTGCGCCATGTCGTGCAGCAGGCAGACCACCGGCATAGACGCATTCGTCAGCCAATACGACCAAGCATCCGTACGTATGCCGGGCATACTCATGCCTTTGGTGAAAAAGAAACTCCACAAAGCGGGCATTAATGTGAAAAGCATAAAAGTGCTCACGCCCGAGAAACTGCAAAACGATTCCACCCTTCTCAAACGTTACCTCGCTGATTTGGAAATGTTGGACTTTAAGGACTATTCCAAAATGGTAGAAGTAAAGGAGGACGACGAACACATCCGGGTGTTTTTCAAAAAAGACAAGGAAGTCATTCACCAAATCGTAGTCGTCATCCGTTCCACGGAAGACCCGGAAGAAGATGGCATACTCGTACTCCTCAAAGGTGAGTTCAATATAAAGGACATACATAAAATCATCAAACACGACGCCTTTAAATAGGGAACGTTCCTTCTCCCCCGCCCGTCCGTTTACCCAAAACGGCAAAGGATTGTGCCCGATTCCCACTTTCCTTTGCCGTTTTTTTATTTGATAATAATCCATTCTCCGGTCGTACCTCCTCTTCTGACAAGCCTTTCTTCTACCCTCAGATGATCTATTATCTTGCGAACCTGCCGTTCACTCAAACCAAGTTGCTTGGCTAACTCAGCCCTTGAAATGGAAGGATTACCTTTTATCAATATTATCAGCTCTTCAACTTCCTTTGGATCGTTTTGGATCGCCTTTGGAACGCCTTGGATCGCCTTTGGATCATTCTGTGATTCAACAGTCCTCCAGATAACAGCTCTGAAATCTTCTTCCTGATGGAATTCAGGAGTTTTCAATCCATATTCGCGACACTTCCTAATGATGTCCTCAGTACCGGTCCCGACTTTCTCAATATAACCGTTCCAATACATCGGGTCAGCAAGCAACGGATTCGCCGGCAAAGATTTATGCGGTCCTTGAAGTTTCTGTACTGTCAGTCCATACGGCAGCGTTCCCGGATTCCATATTTCCAGACGATTGCGGAATAGCATAACCTGTACGCTGGCATTGCTTGTATAGTCCCTGTGGCATACAGCATTAACTATGGCTTCCTTCACAGCATCAATCGGCAATTCCGGATGTGTCGGCACCGCTGCATGCTCTCCTTCCTCACGAGTCCCAGTCCAGTTGTCTATACGGCTCATGATGAAACTTGTTGCCTGATCCACCAACTCAAAGACATCGCCTCTGTAAATCTGGTAAGCAGGCATCGGTTTTTCTACCACATTTCCGTAAAACTGTACACATTTAACTTCGGATGTTATGAAATATTTCTGGGGTTTCTTTAGGATGACGTCTGTCTTCGTTTATGCTTTTTATGAAAATCAGCCGACTTTTGTGTAACCTTGCAGCCAAATCATATTCACGTTCTGTCGGAGATATCCCTTCTTCGTCTTCATACCCATATAAATTGCCATACAATCCCAGATAAATGTCGCACATTTCAACCTCTCTCAGATACACATGGCTTGTCGGGAACTCATTTGCCGGAACCTCCTCGAAAATGAACGGCTCGAAGAACTTCCCCAACAATGCATCTGTCCGGATATAATGGCAAAGCATTGCCCGTTCTTCAGCAAACTCACGTTGAACACTGCTTATGAATATTTTGATACGTTTCATACCTAACTACTCCATTATCATTTTTTCTACTTCTTGCTTTGCGTTTTCTAAAACAGTTATGCTTTCCTTCTGAGTCGAACCTTATTCCTAATATACTTGTCCTATGGCTTGTTGGCATTCCGCCTCTTTTACTTCCCGTATGGCAATGCTATCGTCGCCTGTTACTGTAAACGGCTTCGTGCTCCGTGACCTCATAACATCCGCAAAATCCCGTCGGAGAAGGTTTACAGACAACCGGTGGTGAAGTTCAAACGCCCTCTAACTTCCATGCAGGATTTCCGTCAGGATAGGACGCGCCCCGCTGACAAAACATTCCACTGCTATCACCATCAGAATCAAACCCATCAGCCGCATCATGACGTTGTTGCCCGTCTCGCCGATAAATTTCACCAACTGGCCTGCCCATCGCAAAAGGCAAAACGTAACGACATACACCAATACGATAGCCACAATCAAGGCCGTTTTCATTTCAAACGAATGGGCTTCCTGCATCAGGACAATCGCATTGGCAATCGCACCCGGCCCGCATAGTAAAGGGATTCCCAAAGGAGCCACGGAAACATCATTGGCATACTCTTTGATTTCTTCTTTCCTCAAATTCATCGGTGTGTACTTTGCCTGCAACATATCGAATCCGATACGGAATATGATAATACCGCCTACGATACGGAAACCATTGGTAGATATACCGAAAAACTTGAACAGGAACTGACCGGCCAGTACAAACAGTAACAAAGCGCAGCAAGCCACCAAAGTGGATCTTATAGCTACTGCACGACGCTCCTTTTCATCCAAAGACTGTGTCATGGTCAGGAATACGGGCATCGTACTCAAAGGACTCGTGATCGTGAAAAGCGAAGTGAAACACCACAAGGCAAAAGGAAATACCGTCTCCATCATACTTATATCTATTTAACGGTTAAAACAGAATCCAGCCCGCCAGCCCGCAAAGGCAAATCAATTTTATGGGATTCATCTTATACACCAGGCTGCCGATAAAGGCAAAGGCAAAAAGAAAAATACTGATATAGAACTGCCACGGATTGTCCGGTGTACTGAAGTTTTCCGGTGTGAGCAACAACAAAGCTGCTGCCGCCAACAATCCGACCACAGCCGGACGCAAACCCTGGAACACATGTTCCACCACAGGATGGTTCTTGAACTTCATCAGGAACTTGCTGATAAGCAACATCAGGATAAATGACGGAAGCACTACGGCAAAAGTAGCCGTCACACTGCCCAATACCGCCCAACCATGTCCGTAACCGGCATTGACCACGCTGGTATAGCCTACATACGTAGCCGAGTTGATACCAATCGGTCCCGGCGTCATCTGGCTGATAGCCACGATATCCGTAAACTGCCCGCTCGTCAACCAATGATAACGGTTGACCACTTCTCCCTGAATCAGGGAAATCATGGCATAGCCTCCCCCAAAACCGAACAGGCCGATTTTGAAGAAACTATAGAAAAGCTTTACATATAACCACCACATATCTTTATCATTTACTTTCAGACGGTTTGATATAACGCCCGTACAGGTAACCTCCCAAGCCGGCCATTATAATAATGTATATAGGAGAAACACCCAACAGCCAAATCAACAAGGCACTCACCACCGGTATCCACACATTGGTCATCCCGATTTTGGCACTCTTCCCCATTTTAAACGTAGGAGCGGCTATCAGTGCCACCACTGCCGGGCGAATACCCTTGAAAATACGCTGCACGGTCTCATTATCCCGAAACTGTTGGAAAAACAAGGCTATGCCGAGAATAATCAGGAAAGAGGGCAAGATCGTACCCAAAGCACAAACCACGCTACCGGGTACGCCCTTCAGCTTATAGCCGATAAAAATGCTCATATTGACCGCAAAAATCCCGGGACAACTTTGGGCTATGGCCATCAAGTCCAGAAAGTCTTCACGGGCCACCCACTTGTTTTTGTCCACCACATCCGCTTCAATCAAGGGTATCATGGCATACCCTCCGCCTATGGTAAACAAACCGATGCGGAAGAACGTACGGAAACTGTTCCAATAAATATTCATATTTCAACTCTTATACGGAATGTACAGACAGCACACGGGGCTGTGCCCTTGCATAGACACAGCCCCTTGCATGCTATCCGGACATGATTATTTTTTATGAGCCTCCACCCACTTACGGGCATTGACAAAAGCTTCCATCCAAGGCGTGATCTCATCCGTACGGCGGTCTGCCGGATACCAGGCGTTCTGCCACGGGAAGATGGCACGCTCCAAGTGGGGCATCATGGCCAAATGACGCCCGTCGGCACTGCATATACCGGCCACACTATAGTCCGACCCGTTCGGATTTCCGGGGTATTCGTCGTAGGTGTACTTCGCTATCACGTTATATTTGTCCTCCGGATAAGGCAAGGAGAACTTGCCTTCGCCATGAGCCACCCAGATGCCCAATTTGTTCCCGCTCAACGAACCGAACATCACACTCCGGTTCATCGGGATGGTCAGCCCTACGAACTCCGATTCAAACTTATGAGAGTCATTATGCAACATGTGCGCCTTCTTCGTAAATTCCGGATTAATCAAATCCAGTTCCACCATCAACTGGCAACCGTTGCAAATACCCAGAGACAGCGTGTCTTCACGAGCATAGAAATTGTCGAGTGCCGCCTTGGCCTTCGGATTATACAAGAAAGCACCGGCCCAGCCTTTGGCAGAACCCAACACATCCGAATTGGAGAACCCGCCACAGAAAACAATCATATTGATATCTTCCAACGTCTCCCGTCCGCTTATCAGGTCGGTCATCATGACATCCTTCACGTCGAATCCCGCCAAATAAAGCGAATAAGCCATTTCGCGCTCACCGTTCGTTCCCTTTTCACGGATAATGGCGGCCTTGATGCCCGACAGGGTACGACGGTCGGGGTTCAACCCGTACTGCGCCAACTTGCCCGTGAAATCCTTATTAAACACCATTTCGAGCGGCTGCATCTTGTAGTTCTCGAAGCGTGCCTTGGCGCGTCCGTTCATACTCTGCTTCCGGTCGAGCAAGTAGGAAGTGCTATACCATACGTCACGCAGATAATCTATGCCGAACTGGTACTCCGCACCGTCCTTTGTCACTTGGATGAGGCGTTCGTCCGTAGGATGTCCCAACTTGAGATAACCCACACCGGCATCGTCCATGATTTTCTTGAACTCCGCCTTATGTTTGTCGGCAATTTGCACCACCACACCCGGATTCTCAGCCAAGAGAATCTTCACGATGTCATGGCGGCCGAATTTGTCCAAAGAGATTTCCATGCCGCCTTCCATATTCGCGAAACACATTTCGAGCAAAGTAGTAATCAAACCTCCGGCCGAAATGTCATGACCGGCCAAAACCAAGCCTTTGTTTACCAACGTCTGCACGGCATTGAAAGCATCACGGAAATATTCAGGATTCTTGCAGGTCGGCACGTCCGAACCCACCTTATTTAAAGATTGGGCAAAAGCCGAACCACCCAAACGCAAGTCATCGAAACTGAAATCAATATGATAGAACGTGCTCTTTTCCTTATTGACCATCACCGGCGAAACCACCTTTTTCACATCGCTTACCTCACCACCGGCACTCACGATGACCGTACCCGGAGAGATGATTTTCTCGCCGCCGGGATACTGTTGGCTCATGGACAAGGAATCTTTTCCGGTAGGCACGTTGATTTCCAAAGCACAACAGAAATCGGACAAAGCCTGTACACCCTGGTACAAACGGGCATCTTCGCCTTCCTGAGAGCGGCACGGCCACATCCAGTTGGCAGAGAGAGACACGCTGTCCAACCCTTCGGCCAGCGGTGCCCATACGATATTGGTCAACGATTCGGCCACCGAAAGCACGGAACCTGCGGCAGGATCGGCCAGACCGGCTTGGGGCGCATGCCCGATAGCGGTAGCGATACCGGCCTTGCCACGGTAATCCAAAGCCACGACACCGCAGTCGCTCAACGGCAACTGGATTTCACCTTGGCATTGCTGGCGTGCCACTTTGCCCGTCACGGAACGGTCCACTTTGTTGGTCAGCCAATCCTTACAAGCCACGGCCTCCAAACGCAGTACACGAGCCACGTATTCATTCAACTTGGCTTCATCATACGTCACGTCCTCATACTTACGCTCCACCGTATTGTCGCGCATGTACGTCTTAGGACTGTGGCCGAACATCTGCGCCACATCCAAATCGAACGGACGCACGCCATCGGCCTGTTGGAAAGCAAAGTGCGCGTCGCCGGTCGTTTCACCGACCACGTACATCGGCGCACGCTCGCGTTCGGCTATCTTACGCACGTGTTCGATATGTTCTTCCTGAATCAGCAATCCCATGCGCTCCTGCGATTCGTTGGCTATGATTTCTTTAGAAGACAGGGTCTTGTCGCCAATCGGCAATTTGGACATATCTATCAATCCGCCGCACTCTTCCACCAACTCGGAGAGACAGTTCACATGTCCGGCCGAACCGTGGTCGTGAATGGAAACCACCGGATTCACGTCCTCTTCGCACAATGCACGCACCAAATTGTTGGCACGCTTCTGCATCTCGGGATTCGCACGCTGCACGGCATTCAGTTCGATGCCGGAAGAATAACGTCCCGTATCTACCGACGAAACCGAACCGCCGCCCAAACCGATACGGTAGTTATCGCCGCCTACCACTACGACCTTGTTGCCTTTCTGCGGCGTGCCTTTCAGGCAGTCGCGCTTCGTACCGTATCCCACGCCTCCGGCCAGCATGATCACCTTGTCGTAACCGTAACGTTCACCATTCTCCTGATGCTCGAAAGTCAGTACGGAACCGGTAATCAACGGCTGCCCGAACTTGTTTCCGAAATCGGAAGCCCCGTTCGACGCCTTGATCAGAATCTGTTCCGGAGTCTGGTACAACCACTGGCGCACCGGCAAGATGTCTTCCCAATCACGATCCTCATCCGTACGCGGATAAGAGGTCATGTAGACCGCCGTACCGGCTATCGGCCATGAGCCGACACCTCCGCCCATACGGTCGCGTATCTCACCGCCCGTTCCCGTGGAAGCCCCGTTGAAAGGTTCCACCGTGGTCGGAAAGTTGTGCGTCTCCGCCTTAATGGAAATCACCGACTCGATATCTTTGATTACAAAATAGTCGGACGTGGAATGGTCTTTCGGCGCAAACTGTTCCACCACCGGCCCTTGTGCAAAAGCCACATTGTCCTTGTAAGCCGAAATGATTTTATGCGGATTCTCCTGTGTTGTTTTCTTAATCATCTGAAACAAAGAAGACTCCATCTCCTTCCCGTCGATGATGAACGTGCCGCCAAAAATCTTATGACGGCAATGCTCGGAGTTGATTTGCGCAAAACCGAACACCTCCGAATCTGTCAGCTTACGCCCCAATTGGCCTTCCACCTGATGCAGGTATTCGATTTCCTCGGGCGAGAGTGCCAACCCTTCCTGTTCGTTATATTCTTCCAGATTCTCTATATACACAATGGGTGCCGGTTGGATATCAACCGTAAAAATATTCTGGTCCAAACCTTTGTACATACGTTGCAGCATCGGGTCGTGCTCGGCATGTTCGTCTTTCACGGGGAAATACTCTTCTATACGAGAAATACCGCTGAGGCTCATGTTTTGAGTAATCTCAACGGCATTCGTACTCCACGGAGTAATCATCTCACGACGCGGACCTACGAAACAACCTTTCAGTCCGTCTTCGGTTTCCACCGTGGCACCACCGTAGAGCCAACATAATTTTTCGATTTCCTCCGCATTGAGACGATGGTCCGCCTCTGTAGCGATGACGCTCCCGCCGGGAGTTCTAAAGAATGAAATAGACATAATTACTATTTGTAACAGATTAGAATAAATACTTTGGTTGCAAAGTTAAGCAAAAAAGCCCGATTGCACGTCCTGACACCTCAGAAAAGTAATCAGGAGAAGAGAAAAATAAAGAAACTCCCGTGAAAAATAGTTTTTCCTATAAAATATTTCAAGAAATATAGCTTTATTATATTTATTTTAAATATCTTTGTCGTCGGTTAAGCTAAACATTTAGTCAAGAAGATACGTTAGTATTATTTAGATTCAGAAATAACTTCAAAACATTATTAATTATGAACAAACGAAGACTCATCAAGGCGTCATTATGGACAACCGCCTTATCTCCGTTCTTCTTCGCATCCTGCGTGGATGACAGTTATGACCTCACCAAGGACATTGACATGACCATCACCGTAGGCGGAGACCTCAGCATTCCGGGCAGCGGAACGGAAGAATTCACGTTGGAAGAAATTATGGATTTGGAAGACAACAGCGTAGTAAAAACCGATGCACAAGGTAATTACGCTCTGAACAAAGCCGATACCACAGAAACCGATGTGGAAATAGACCCCGTACACATCAACGCCCCGGCAAGCAATCCGACGACGACAACACTATACTTCAACACGCCGGCAGCCACAAGTGAAGAAGTGGAAGCAGAAGTAAACGATGTGACCACGGACTTCATTTTCTCGAAAGACGACGTAACCACGGATATCGTGTCGCTCACATCCGCAGATGTGGATTTTACGGCCAATCTGACGCTCAGCTTCAGCCAGACAAGCCAAAACGTAGATGTCATTACCTTGAAAAAGGGATTCAATATAGAAATGACCTTGGAAGGCCAGTCCCAACCCAACGGATTGGTTTTCGAATTGGGAGACCCGGAAAACTATGGCATCAAGGCCGGAGAGGCACAGACCATCGAATTCAAGAACGACCAAGAGATACGCAAAGGAGAAACGCTAAAAATACCCGTACACTTCAAGCGTATACAGAATTTCCCTGAAGGCCAAGGAATATATCAACCGGGACATTTCAAATTGCAAACGAATGTCATAGCCAACGGTACGGCTACGACCCCGGGTGTTCCGGCCGGAAATATTCAAGTGAACTTGATTACCGACACGGAAGTGCCCGACATCACGTTGCAGAGCGTAACGGGAATCGTAGACCCGAAGATTGATATCAATGTAGACCCGATTACCGTGGAAGGTATACCTGATTTCTTGAAAGACGACGTGAATCTGGACTTGGAAAACCCGTACATCAAGTTGAAACTCGAAAACGGCAGTCCGGCAGATGTGAACTTAAAAGCACGAATGACATGGACCAAAGACGGAGTGTTCAATGAAGGTTTCCAAATCGGTACCAATATCAATGAAAATACAGACCAGACTATCACTCTCTCCGGAAATGCCACTTCGGAATACTATCTCTCACGCATTGCAATGAATAGCCTTCCCGCAGGTGCCAAGAACATCGTATTGGGTGACAATTTGTACAACCTGATACGTAACATTCCGGACGAAATCAAACTTACCGACGTAGAAGCCAAGGCTCTCCAACACGATACGGAAGTGATACTCGGCAACGACGGTGCCAATTATGAAGTAAACACCATTTACGAACTGAATGCCCCGTTGCAATTCGGAAACGAACTGAACATCGTATATAAAGACACCATCAACGATTGGGGCGGTGACCTTGAAGACATCACCATCAAAAAAGCCATCGTAGAAATGGATGCCTTGAACGGTATTCCACTCAACTTCGAGCTTAACGCACAAGCCATAGACCGGAACGGCAACGTATATCCCAACGTAACGGTTAATCCGGTCAAAAACACGATTGCCCCGGGTCTGAAACTGACAGGCGAAAACGGCGGAACGGCTACCGAAAGTCCTATTCAATTGGAAATCGTATGCGAAAGCGGAGACATGAAAGACCTCGACGGACTGATTGTCAACTTCACGGCCAACATGGAAGGTGTCAACCAAAATGCCACGCTGAACAAAGGCATGACACTGAAACTCTCCAATATCCGTATCCGCATCAAAGACGGAGTAACGGTAGACTTGAACTAATATCTCATTTTTACAACGGAATAAAATTATGAAAAGAAGAAATAAAATCGCAGCAGCCCTGCTCTTTGCAGCTTCCATTCCCGCTGTTTCAACGTGGGCGCAGAACAGTTTGCGTTCGGCCTATTTCCTTGAGGGATACACTTACCGCCATCAGATGAACCCGGCATTCGCCAGTGAACGTAACTACGTAGGTATGCCTGTACTCGGCAATTTCAATATCGGCCTACAATCCAATATCGGTGTGTCCAACTTTCTGTACAAACTGCCTAACGGTGACCTCACGACATTCCTGAACGGAAGCGTCAGTAGCGGTGAGTTCCTGGACGGCTTGAAAAACCGTAACCGTCTGAACCTCGACGTAGATATGAACATCATTTCCTTCGGGTTCCACAAATGGGGCGGTTTCAATACGTTCGACCTCTCCGTAAAAAGCGGTATACGCGCAAACTTGCCTAAGGACCTGTTCGAATTCGCCAAAGTGGGTATGCAAGGCGGACATTCGGAATACAATCTGGAAGACATGGGCATGTACTCCAACAGCTATGCGGAAATCGCCTTAGGACATTCACGCAAGATTATGGACAAGTTGACGGTCGGTGCCAAAGTAAAATTCCTATTGGGTATCTACAATGCCGACTTCCATATCAACGACATGAAGCTTGTCATGTCCGACGACAAATGGCTTGTGTCCGGCGATGGCGAGTTTTCCACAGCCGGTATCGTAGACATACCGACCAAACTCAAAACCAAAGACGTCACGGACGATTACGGTAACATACATCAGGAAACGGAAGAAGAACTCGACTTCGACAACATCGGAACCGGCGATGCCATCGGAGGCTTCGGCATGGCTTTCGACTTCGGTGCGACTTACCAGTTACGCGAGGATTTGGAACTCTCCATGGCTGTGCTCGATTTAGGATGGATAAGCTACAAGAATGCCGTACAATCGGCTATGGCCATGGAGCCGTGGGAATTCGATGGTTTCCATGACATTCCGTTCGATTCGGACAAAGCCGCTCCGGGCATGTCCATCGAAGACCAGATAGATAACCTGACGGACGACCTGGAAGACTTATTTCAAATGAAAGTACAGGGTAAGGACAAGCACACCAAGGCTTTGGGAGCTACACTGAACATCGGTGCGCTCTATACTTTCCCGTTCTATGACAAACTGAAATTCGGCTTTTTGGAATCCACCCGTATCAACGGTCAGTATTCTTGGTCGGAAGGCCGTTTCTCGGCCAACGTGGCTCCAGTGAAGTGCTTCGATGCCTCCATCAGCTACGCCATTTCATCTTTCGGCTCGTCTTTCGGATGGATAGCCAACTACCACGGAAAAGGATTCAGCCTCTTCTTGGGCAGCAACCACCAGTTCTTCAAGGTAACTCCGCAATTCATTCCGGTGAATAATGCAAATATGAACATCAGTATCGGTATCAACTTCCCGTTCGGAGATATCAAGTCCTTGTAACTTCCGATAAAAATCCTTTATAAAAGCCTGTCCGTGCCTTTCGTTACCGGCACGGACAGGCTTTCTTCTTTTCTCCGCACCTTCAAGCTCCAAGTTCCGGACAACAGACCCTCAAAAAAATCTGCGCCAATTGAAAAATCATTCTCAGCCAAACGATTTTTCATTCTCAGCCAAACGATTTTCAGTTCTGCGGCATCCTCCGAAACGACATCCCCACACGGCTCCTTACGCTTGCAAAAACGGAAAGAAAAGCGGACTTTTTCCACGGAAAGGAAGGCTGACAATGAAAAATGCCCTTCCCGCTAAAATAAAACGGGGCAAACCAACGTTTATCCGTATAAAAGCCAATAAAAAGGAAATGAAATACAACAACGACAACGTAAGGCGGCAGGACCGCCTTTTGGAGGAAGACCGTGCATACGCCCTGCTCCGCGAAGGCGAATACGGCGTACTATCCATGACAACACCCACGGGAGGCGCCTACGGCATCCCGCTCAATTTCGTTTGGGACGGGCAAGAAAACATCTATATCCACTGCGCCCCACAGGGCCGCAAGCTCGACTGCATCGCCCTCTATCCGGAGGTGTCTTTCTGTGTGATTGGGAATACCCATGTCGTACCCGAACAATTTTCCACAAACTATTCCTCCATCGTTTTGACATGCCGGGCACGGACAGGTCTTTCGACGGAAGAACGGATGCACGCCCTCCGGTTGCTGATGGAGAAATACACACCGGAACATCTGGCCGCCGGGGAAAAATATGCGGAAAAGTCATTCCACCGCACGGAAATCATCCGGCTACAGATAAAGGAGTTCAGCGGAAAATGCAAACGGATACGATAAAGGGGAAGAATGCGCCTTCCCCTTTCCCTATTCAAAAGATATATTCCTCAACTCTTCCCGCTTTGTTTCCTCTGGCCGCATCCGGAGCAACCGGACCAATTCACCGCTGCTTACAGCGGTCTTCGGATTGAAATCACCAGATGCCATATAATCCAACATACTGCGATACAACTGACGCACTTCAGGCTTGTCATCCACCGCCTCAAGATCCGACATGCACACCAGCAATTTCCCTTTCCCTACCGCCAGTTCGAATATCAGCCCCAACTTATGGTTCCGCTCGACATTGTCGATAACCTGTACGATGGGACGGTAGTCCTTCGGAAAATGGTCCAGAACCAAGGGATAACTCTGCTTCACAATAGGGAACCATTGCCAATTCGTATGGAAATCCGTAGGAAAGGAACGGAACAACGGATGGCTGGGGTCGGTCAGTAACCCCATCGTCCCAGGAGAGACCGGTTTCCGGTTGTTGCGGCTGATGGTCTCGAACATCCTGTAATTCCAATAGTCGGTCTGGAACAACCCGCCTACCGTTTGGGAGGCATAGCGGTCCCGTTCGGGAAACCATAATACCTTCCCGCTGTTTTCCAATGCCGAAAGCACGTGGCCGTCCAACCGTTTAGCCACCATGATGCCCGGATGGTTTTCTTCCGCGCTCCGGTTCTCGGGATAGAACCAAAGCGGATAAGTATTTTTATAGCCCGTACCTTCTATGGCCAGTTCCAGATTCAACCTCCTCGCCTTGCCGGTCACAGGAACCGGCTGCCGGATATCTCCGACCTCCAGCAATCCCCGTCCGGAAGAAACTATGGGGCACACGCCCTTCCCGACAACGTGCCCTTGTTCGTCCCTCAACGTCCATGCCAGTTCGGTTCCCTGCAAAGAACGTGCGGCATAATGGGCTACCTTCACCCGGGCTGTCAACGTCTCCCCCTCCGTCCAACAGAATTTTTCCGTCAGCAACAAGGGAACCACTTCATTGCAGAATCCCCTCCAACGCTCAGGTGAAACCAGTCCCTTACTGTCCATAAAAGCATCCAAGATACCGACATAAGCCGAACCCTGCCCCGGATAATCCTGCAAATCCAACAACTGGAAACCGGCCAGTCCCTCCGTGCGTAAGTCCATTTCGATGTCTGCCTTGTAAAGCTCGGCAGCCCACCGCCCGGAAGCGAGAAAGAAATCTTCCGCCTGTTCCGACATCCCGGCACGAGCTAGCCTGTCCCTGAAGACTTCCATATTATAAGGGTACAAGACACCCGTGTACTTGGCTATCTCGCGATAATCGGGATACACCTGAAACTGTCCCGTCTCATGGCTCACCACCGGAACGTCCGCCCGCGCCACGGCTCCGGAGAAGTCCATCACCGTATTGGGATAGGTGTGGTTGAGATACCCTCCGTCGTACGCATCGGCAAATGAAAACGAGCCACGGACATGCGTGTCGAGGCTCTGCGGCTTTTCACCTCCGATACGGCACGTCACCAAATAGTCCTCACCCGGAAGCTGTCCTTTGAAACCCAAGTAATTATTGGAACCGTAAGCATACAAATGCCGACGGTCTGCCTGCCGGAAAGTATCGACCAAAGATTGCATGACTTCAAAATCTCCGGACAGCTCATTGCCCAACGCAAACATGACGAAAGAAGCATGATGGCCGTATTCTTGCTGAATGCGCAAACCCTCTTCGCGCAGATACGAAATCAAACGGGTGTTGTCCTTCCCCATCCATCCCCAGAACGGCAGTTCGGCCTGCAAATATATTCCTTCGATGTCGGCGGCTTCAAAGCAGGCTTCGGGCGGACACCAGGAATGGAAACGATAGTGGTTGATGCCGTAAGATTTGGCCACCCGGAAATAATGCCGCCACGTCTCCACATCCATGGCCGTATGTCCTGTCAAAGGAAACACACAGGCGTCATGCTTTCCGCGCAAGAAAGTGGTCATACCGTTAATCGCGAAATGCTTTCCCTCCGCACGGAAGTCCCGCAAACCGAAATCGACGGATAGCCGGTCATACCCGGGCAGTTCGACCTCCAACCGGTACAGCGCAGGGTCGTACTCGCTCCACAACAAAGCTTCTTCGCCCAACGGGAAATCGAAGTTGTATTCCGCCTGCCCCTTCTTCAAACCGAACTTAAGCAGACGGACGCGATGCTCTTTCTTCGTATTCCATGCCGTAGCGCGCACTTCCAGCCGCATACGGTTCCGGATGTCTTCGGGTGAGGCCAGCCTCACTTTCAGTCGGACCGACTTTCTCTCCGCATCGGGATAAACCTGCACACCGGCCAAATGCAACGGTTCTTTCGCTTCCAGGAAAATGTCGCCGATGATGCCGTTCCAATTCGTTTGTGTGGATTCCGTATAGGCATGTGAAGACCCGAGCAACTCCGGCGGCACGGATTCGCCATTGTCCACCCTGACGGCGATTTCATGCCGACCGGGCGTGAGGAAACGGCTGAGGTCGTACACTTGGCGCACGGAAATGCCGTCCCGGCTTCCGGCTTCCTTGCCGTCCACCCACACGCGAGTGGGCTTCGTACGTTCCAAAGTCAGTGTCACGACTTTATTTTTCCAACTTTCCGGTATGTCCACCACTTTCTTATACCAAGCCTTGCCCACATAAGCGTGCAACCGTGTGAGATAAGTGGTTTCGTCCGTCCTTGCGGGCCGGAATCCTTTCCGGTTCGTGTCTGTCGTTCCCGGGAGTACCACTTCCTCGGCAAACGGTGCTGTGGCAAAACCGCTTTCTTCCCCGTTTCCCCTGACATCCAACTTGAATGCCCATTTGCCTTGCAAGTCCATCCGTTGGCGTTGGGGAAACATCGCGCACGAAAAAAGCACGGCACACACCCATGCACACATCCTTTTCTTTATCATGTCTTTTTAATGGTTTAGGTTAATCGTAAGACAAAGGTAAGAAAATCCAGACCGTCCCAACGAAAGGACGGCCAAAAAAAATGAAACCATTTCTTTTGACCGTCCTGCCATGTCCTCACCCTGCACTTTTTACCGGAAACTCGGAATGTCGGACACGTAATCCTTAGGCAAGGCTTCCGAAGTCAGTTCTACCCACACGGGGTCATTCCATCCTTCCACGTCGAAGCGTAAACGGATAGTCCCGGCCTTCCGGGTAGACTGTACAATGGCCATGGCACGCCCGAAATACGTCTTGTCTTCATGGGAAGTGAAAGGAGTCTTGCGCCGCAAGTCACTGCTGATGAATCCCACCAAGCGTCCCTCACCCTCGATGGAGGCTTTCACATGGCGGTCGGCATGCTGCACAAGTGTTCCGTCTTTGTCCAACAACTCCACCTGTACATAACTCAAATCTTGCCCGTCGGCCATCAATTTTCCACGGTCGGCCGTGGCTTTCAGTCTCACGGCATCGCCTGCCGTACGTATTTCATGCACAGCCACCGTATCCGTCCCATTAATGCCTTTAGCCACGAGCGTCCCGCGCCGATAAGGCAGACACCATGTTATCGTATGGTTCGGGTAATCTGCCGTCCGGCGTACGCCCATCTCGTTGCCATTGTGGAACAGAGCCACACGCTCGCAGTTAGTCGTGGTGTTTACTTCGATGACCAAACCCTCGTAAGCGCGGGGGAAATTCCATATCGCCGCCATGTTCGGCCATTGCCAAAGGTCGCGCCCGTGGTCGATGTCGAGCGCATTGTCGCGCACGGCGATACGCACCATCGGTTCGTCGTTCCACATCGCCCGATGGAAAGCCGCGCGCGGCTTTTCCACCATGCAAATGTCGAAAAGTCCCGCAGGCCAACCGTGGCTCGGCCAACCGGCTTCACCGATGTAGTCCGTACCGGTCCAAAGAAAACCGCCCGCGATAAAATCGTTTTCGGCAATGATGTTCCACGGATTGTTCGTGTCGTAACTACGGATATTCCCTTCCGCCCCGCAGTAATAAGGCAATTCCTCCGTCACCAAGAAGCGACGCTCGGGAAATTTCTTATGGTCGGAAAGCATACGTGCCTCCAGATAATTGTAGCCCACGACATCGGTCACTCCGGAAAACTTCTCGTTATGGCGGTTCTGTGCCGCGAGGCAAACCTGTCGCGACGGTTCGAACTCGTGCACGAAGTCCTGCAACATAGCCGCCCGTCGGCATCCCGTATCCGACCCGTCCCATGCTTCCTGCAATTCATTGCCGATGCTCCATAATACCACACTGGGATGGTTACGGTCGCGCACCAGCATGTTCTTCAGGTCCTCCTGCCACCACGCATCGAAATACTGCGCATAATAGCCGGACTTCCACTTGTCGAACGCCTCGTCGATAACGACAAACCCCATGCGGTCGCAAAGGTCGAGGAACTCCGGCGACGGCTGGTTGTGGCTGCACCGGATGGCATTCACTCCGTACTCCTTACAAATCTCCAATTTGCGTTCCATGGAACGCAAGGGCAGAGCCGTACCCAAAGAGGCATCGTCTTGGTGCAAACAGAAACCCTTCAACTTCAACGGCTTCCCGTTGAGCAGAAAACCGCGGTCGGAAGTGAACTCGCACGTACGCACGCCGAATACCGTTTCGTAAGTATCGACCAGTTTGCGCCCATCATATACCGCGGTATGCAAAGTATAAAGATAAGGATGTTCCGTGTCCCACAACTGCGGACGGGGGATTTCGAGCGTATGCTCTGTGTCAGCCGTCTGCCCGGCAGCCACTTGCAAGGCTTGCTTGCCGGATTGCACGACTGTGCGCCCCTCTCCGTCCGTAATCTGTTGGCGGACGGACAAAGTCTTGGTACGCTCCGCCTCGTTCGCCACCGACGTGCGGACACGAACCTCCGCCCGTTCCGCCGTCACCACCGGAGTCGTGACGTAAGTCCCGTAGGAGGCCACATGCACCTCGGCTGTTTTCACCAACCAGGCATGGCGGTAAATTCCCGCACCGGTGTACCAACGCGCCACGCTGTCGTGTTCCAACGGATTGTTTACCCGGACAGCCAACACGTTTTCGGCTCCATAATTTAAATAAGGTGTGAGATCGTACTCCTGATAACAGAAACCGTAGGGGCGGAATCCCAAATGCTGCCCGTTCACATACACGTCGCTGCGGCTGTATATGCCGTCGAACAACACAGCGATACGCCTTCCTTTGTCCTTTTTGTCCACCCGGAACGTCTTCCGGTACCAACCGATGCCACCGGGCAAATGCCCGTTGCTTCCGCTCAACTTCGGATCGAAATTCAGCGAAATGCTCCAGTCGTGCGGCAACTGTACGTCCTGCCATCCGGCTTCCGACACTTGCATGCCGGCATTTGCCCGGTCGTCGGCATTCAGGATGAACTTCCAATCGAAATCAAAATTCTCTTTTTCCCTCACACGGTCATGGGCTGCGGCCATGAATGGCCAAACCACCGCCAACGCCAGTATCCACCGGCTCCACATGTTCTTCTTCATCATACGTTTTCAAGTTTTTCATGATTCTCGCAGCAAAGTTAGGAAAATCCCAAGCAAGGGGCTTTATCGCATGTTACCAATATTTGCCCTGAAAAAGCTTTTTAAAGGTCCATGTTACATGCGCAAAAATATACGTTACACCAAAGAAAAGGATGCTACTTGCGCGAAAGTATTCGCTAACGGAGCGAAAATGCGACAGACTGAAAATCCGTAACTTTGCTTGTCGTCATGAATAAAGGATGAGCCATGGGCTTTATCCTGCAAACTTTAAAACAAAAAACACATGAAAAGAATGATTACCCTCTTGTATGCAACGGCCCTCACGGGATGCATACCGCTCTGCGCACAGCGCACGGCCAGCGTAAGCCTCGACCCCGAAACAAGGTTCCAAAAAATAGACGGATTCGGAGGCTGCGGAATGAACGGACAATGGGCTGACGTCTATACCCAAGAACAAGTGGACTTGTTGTGGGGACCGGACGGAATGGGCTATAACATCATGCGTATCCGTATCAACCCCGACGAAAGTAACTGGAAGAGTTACGTGAACGCCGTCAAATGGGCCAAGGCACACGGTGCCACAGTCTTCGCCAGCCCGTGGACACCACCCTACCGCTTCAAAGTGGGAGCCGAACAAACGTGGGGCGAGTCCTCCAACCACGGACATATCAATACAGACAGTATCGAATCATACGCCAAATGGTTGGAACGTTACCGACAGTTCATGGAAGACCAAGGGGCGGCCATAGACATCCTGTCCGTCCAAAACGAAAGTGACTATGACCCGGAAGGATACGAAGGCTGCCTCTACACCGTCGACGAAATGACTCGCATGGTGACAGCCTTACGCCAACACCTATCACCGGAATGCAAGGTCATGGCACCGGAATGCTTCGGATGGGACAGCCATAAATACAACCGGGAATTAGTAAAATCGGCTGCCATGCGCAACAGCATCGACATCTGGGGCAACCATATCTACGGCGTAAACGACATGACCTACGTGGACTACGTGCGCAGCCTGACGAAGCGCCCCATGTGGATGACTGAATATATATTCGATGAAGACAAGGTGGGTACGTGGGAAAGTGCCTGCGAGTTCCAGGAACAAATAGACAGTTGCATGCGGGCCGGCTTCAGTGCTTACGTTTACTACAATATGATAAACCACATGTTCGGCGACGGGAAAGGAGGTGGCAACGCTTCGGAGTTAAGTACTTTCGCCTACGTGTTGGGGCATTATGCCCGATATGCAACCGGAATGACGCGCATCAAATCCTCATTCTCCGACAAAGGAAAAACTCCGGTCAACGGTTCAGCATACGTCAGTGAGAACGGCGACACCCTCAGTCTGTTCGTCCTCAACCGCTCTTCCGAACCAGTAAAGTTGAAAGCAAGCCTCCCGTTTGAAAGCCGGCAGGTACACGCCGCTCTGACGAACGCCACGCGCAACCGCTTCGTGCAAGACGTTAGTACACAATATGCGGGAACGGCCTCACCGGAAATCAACCTGCTCGGAAACGCTTTCTATACCCTGCAATTTATCCGGACGGAAGCAGAGACACCCGAACCGAGTGAACCCACCGTCATGGAAGCCTACAAGAAAACAATCGAGGTGAACCCGCTCAATCCGTACCGTTTCTGTGCCGACCCGACATCCGTCGAATATGAAGGGCGCCTCTATGTGTACGGAACGAACGATCAGCAGGAATTCGACGCGACTGGAGGCCTGACCTCCAACACTTACGGAAAGATCCGTTCCTTGGTCATGATGTCTACGGAGGATTTGGTCAACTGGACTTACCACGGCACCATAGATATGACGGCCGTCTGCGGACAATGGATGAACGCTTCGTGGGCCCCTTCTATCGTCTCCCGTGAAGAAGCCGACGGGAAAACCCATTTCTATCTATATTTCTCCAATAGCGGAGGAGGCGTAGGCGTCATTACCTCTACTTCTCCTCTGGGGCCATGGACCGACCCGCTCGGCAAAAACCTCATTTCCGGCAGCACACCCGGACTCGGCCTTTGCAGTACACCTTTCGACCCGGGTGTCGTCATCGACAACGACGGTACGGGATGGTTAGCCTTCGGCGGCGGAAACCCGAACGCGGAAGGAACGGAACTCATGCCGGGTAATGCCCGTATCGTACGCCTCGGTAAGGATATGATTTCGCTCGACAGTGACATCATGCCGATTCCTGCGCCTTATCATTTCGAAGCCAACGAACTGAACGTAATGGGCGGAAAGTTGGTCTATACGTATTGTACCAGTTGGCGGCCACGTACCGATTGGCCTTCCTACGGCAACTCCCTTGATGCCCCGACCTCGTGCAGCATGTGTTACATGACCAGTGACACACCTCTCGACCCCGACAGTTGGACATATAAAGGCGAATATTTAGCCAACCCCGGCACGTTCGGATACCCGTACGGCAACAATCATTCGCATCTTCAAAAATTCGGTAATGCTTATTACCTTCTTTACCACACGCAAGGGTTGGAACAACAAATGGCCATCAACGGGGGTTATCGCAGCATAGCCATGAATAAATGTACCGTAGTGGAACGTTCGCAACGCATCAATGCCGTTACGGCCTCTCCGACCGGCGTATTGCAACTCACGGCCAAACGTGTAGACCCGTTCGTCCTCCAACAAGCGGAAAACTTGTGCACAGCAGCCGGAGTGAGTGCCGAAAGCTACGGGGAAACAGGCAATACCCGTCTCTGTATCCCGCAATCGGGAGGTTGGACCATGGTAAAAGGCGTAGTATTCGGTACGGACGGTATCGAAAAGTTCACGGCAAACCTGCAAGGGGAAGGCACGTTGGAAATCCGCCTGGACGACATAGAAGCCGAACCCGTGGCCTCTCTCGACTTCTCCACACCGGAAGCCGCAGAAGTATCCATCGACTGTCCCACATCGATTACCGGTTCACATGACGTGTATTTCCTTTTCATGGAAACACGAGGCGAGGTGAAATTCGACACGTGGCAGTTTGACGGGAAAGGTCCCGACGCCATCACGAATACCGAAATGGAAGACAGCACTCCCCTGCGCTACGAATATTACCTCCCCAACGGTATGCGCCTTACAGAACGACCTGCCGCAGGAATGTATATCCGTAAGACATATTACAGCGACGGAAGCGTGAAAACCGACAAGAAGTTCTCCGAACAATAAAAAAAGAAATACGAATACAAAAATAACGGGTGCGCCGCTAACGCACCCGTTATTTTTGCACTTAAGAAACCGGAAACGGTATCCGGAAACGAACAGCTTATTTATTCCCCATTACCACAAAAGAACGGGAGAACACCACGTTATAGGTCTTGACCATCCCCTGATAGTCGAACGTTACCACGGCAGTCTCAGCATCCGGGCGTGCTTGCTTGACTTCTACTTTCACGTCCTTATTATCGGAAGATGCCGACACCTTGGGCAAGCGGGAAATCTCGGAAGGAAGCACATATACGACCTCATACGTCTTATAATCGGTTATACCGTTGGCATTGGTAGAACGTACCGGAGTTTTCGGCAATTCAATGGCTTTCCCATCCACCGATATGCTGACGGAAGGCACGACGGGACGGGCTATCTTCTTCTCGACCGAACTGAATCCCAAACCGGTCAGGTCGAAAAGCTCCTCTCCGGCACCGCCCTCGGCCACCAAATAAATAGCATGCTTCCGGCTCAATCCGTCCACATGAGCCGACACATCCACCGTAAACTGTGTGACAGCTTGTGCCGAACCGGCAGGCACTTGGATTTCTCCAATCTTCTTGCCTTTCCACGTAGCGTTGTCCCAAGGCCCGTCCATCCACACGTTCACCTTGAAAGCCTTGGATGTTTTCGGGGTCAGGAAAAGATTGAAAGCGGTCTGATTACCTTTTTTCGTACCTTCGAAAGCTTTCAGACCTAATTGGTCCTTTTTCAAACCTCCGAAACCAAAATATTTATATCCGATGATATTCCCGTTTTTCACACCGGTAATCGGGGCATGGTTGTCCCAAATGTCCCAAGCATCTTGCTGAAGCCGTATGTCCGACAGGTAGCAGGCGATACCGGCGGAATAGTATTGGTAAGGGTCAAGCCCGAAGATGTGGAAACCTTCCGACGTGACTTCCGCCCCTTTGTATTCGTTGCCCTTTTTGTCCTTGGCCGTCCATACGTGATTCTTGGCATAGGGATCGTAAGCCCGGATGGAGACCTTGCCCCCTTTAGCTACCGGTTTTTCATCCCATTCCACCTGAATCGGGGCAACCATGGCTTGACGCGCAAAACCGAACCCGCGCGGCGGACGGTGATAGAACACGTACCACTGTCCGTTGATTTGTTCGATACTCCCGTGGGTATTATGCCCAGCGTTGGAAGTCTGTAAGCCTGAACCGTCCTGATTCAAAACCGGAGCACGCGAATCGACCAGTACTCCACCGCTTTTCCATGATCCTAACGGGGTATCGGCATAGGCATAACGTAAAGTGGAATTGGAGTTTCCCAATCCGTAATCAGGGCCTGAATAACCGCTGTAAATCGTCACATACTTGTTCCCCACCTTACGGATGGAAGAAGCCTCGAAGAAGTTGAACGCTTTGGGATCCTGTCCTTCAAAGAGGCACGGATACTCAGTGCCTTCCGGATCACGAATGCCTCCCTGCGGTGTCCCGGCCGGCATGAAATACGGTATCAGTTCCGTGCCCGGACGGACGGAATACATCGTATTAGGATCGAGTTGGGCCGCAGACGAACGCTGGAAGCCCCAGTAACCGTACGCCCTGAAACCAATATCGTAGTCAGGGTCGTTCTTGTCGGTAATCTGCTCCACATAAATCGAGGGATCAAAACCCAAGATGCTACCCGGAAGGGTCTTCGTGCCATCGGCATTCAGATTCACGGGCGTAAAAGGCCCGTCGGGACGGCTTCCCTTGGCGACCATCGCTTCACGGTTCCTTCCACGGCTATGCGGATACAAATAATATTCCTTCGTCCCGTCCCGGCGGCGTACTTCCACCAAATCGGGCGCATACATCACGTCCCACTGTCCTTCGATGGGATAAGTGAAGATAGGGCCTTCATCGCGCCAACTCGACAAATCTTCTACGGGGGCCGACCACATCCGGATGTCCGCACCGCAATAACTTGTCATCCGCAAATCGTGGGAGCCGATAATGTAAGCGCGGTATTTTCCGGGGTTGTCCGGATCTTCAAACACACGGGGTTCACCGTCCGGCAAGTGTTCCCACAGCGGAAGATAAGGGTTTCCGGCACCATGGAACACGTACTCTGCCTGTTGCGGCTGCTCCGCCGCCGTCAATCCGCACGTGACGGAAGAGAAAGCCGCTGCAAACAGGCAAGTAGCCACTCCCCCACTTTTAAAAATCATCTTCATTTTTTCCATTTCTTCTATTTTGTTTTTTCGTTTAAGGGAAAGAGACAGGACGATATCCAAACTCGTCCCTTCCCTTTCCCTTTGGATTTATTTTTTCAGTATTTTCTCTACTTTCACCGTGCCGTCTGTCAAGTGGCTGCGACGGATGACGATTCCTCTCGGCACGTCGCCCGGACGGATTCTGCGTCCAGCCACGTCATAATACTCTTCGTAATCCACGCCAACCGCGCTTTCTTCTGCCGACATAATACCCGTAACGACTCCCTCGTCGTATGTGATGCCCTCAAAAGCGATGTCGTCGATGAGGAAATTATTGGTCGAAGCAGCCAATCCCCATACGAACTGAGTCGCTCCTTGGCGGAAGTCTCCGCCCTCATCGGTTGTTACCGTGCCGACATTCCAGTTTTCCCCGTCGGTGGAATATTCTATTTTCAGCGTCACTTTGGTTGTACCGGACACCGATGCACGATACCAAATGCTTTTACCTACCGGAGCGGAAAGTGCTACACTGGAACTGTTGAACATATTGAGGCTACGCGATGCCGTGGATTTATAGATGCGGAATTGGGTAGTCGCCCCATCATTATACACATTCAAATAATAACCGGCCATCATACCCTGAGTATAACCCGAAGAGTTACTTCCCACCGTCAACGTATCTCCACGCATAAGAACTCCATTCTTATAACTTCCGGCCGAAGTAACTACTTGGCGCCATGTTACACTGTAATCCGTACTTTTACGCGTAAATTTATCCAAGTTCAATACACCGGTCGAATTGATGCCCGGAGCGCCGTAAATCCGCAACATCTGACTTTTACGAACATCGGCGTCGGTATAATCCGCAACTCCTGCCGTACATAGATTGCCTGTCCCGCGAGTCACACCGGAAGCCGGAGGATTGGTCGGACCGTTCGTTACCGCATCCTCTTCAAAATCATAGTAAGTGGTATAAGTAGCCGGATTCACAGTTCCTTTCAGATTCACTTTGCGTGTATCCAGATATCGGGTTGCCACGGAAACCACACCTTCATAGTCCCCGATTTTCATTTCCGGTTTGAGACGCACATAAATGCGTACCGTTCCGTCTGCCAACGTAGCACGGTCTATCGTCAAAGTCTGAGTATAACCGTCAAGAGAATCCACTGAAATTTCAAAAGCCTCTCCTTCCAACTCTACCTGTACGTCGTCCAACAAGTCATCTCCACCGATGTCGAAACTTCCCACTACCCGATTCGTACCTCCGTTCGTCTGACTGATTTCTTCCAAATCGGTTTGCGAAACTGTCATACCACTTCGATACAACGTAATGTCATCCACAGTCATGACTGCGTCCCAGCAGAGACGGGTGCCACCGACAGTAAAGGTAGCATCCTCCAACGCCAACAAATTTTCCCAAACCACGCCGTCTGTAGAACCATCCAAGTACAACTTATCTCCTTGTAAAGTAGCGCGAAGCCAATCCATCCCTTCCGCACGGTCACCTTCGCCCAAAGTATTCACGATGGCTAACCCACCGTCTTCTTTCGTTTCAGTCGTACTTACGCTGACCTTCAGTCCGTCCGTCTTGAACAAATAGCCGCCACGCATCAATATGCCCGCATCTCCATCTATTTGTTTCCAAGACACGCTGTAATCCGTAGCGTCACGAGGGAACATATCTAATATAGCCTGTCCCATTCCCGCCAGACCGGCAGTATACGCATGCAAAGCATGATTTTTCGTTCCGTCGCTTTCTATAGCAACGACACCGGCTTCTCCATCTTTCACTGTCAACATGGTAGCCGCCGGATCGGTAGCCGTTGTCGCAGCTTCATCATCTTCAAAGTTATATACCTGAGCGTCGGTACGATCTATTTTGATACAATCTACGAACACGGGAGAAGCCGTTGTCGCAAATTTCAGAATAACGGCATTTTCTCCTTCTTCCAGTTCTACATCTTTAGCCACTTCCGTCCAAACTTCTCCCGTCTTACGGAAAGTAAGCGGATAACGGCGACCGTTAACCAACAACTGCATTGTTACCCCAGAGTTCGGAGCTTGATAACGTACCGTCATCGTGTAAGTCCCTTTACGCAGAACCGTCACTGTATCGCGTATAGCCGCCGACTTATTGGTTCCAAACTCTACAAATCCCTGTCCTTGATAGCCACGGTGACCATTGTAGTAAGCATTTCCACGACACGCAGCAATGTCTTTGTAGTCGAAATTTTCGGCTTCATATTGCAATGTTCCGGTATATACGGACGGAGCTTCGGGCACTTCTATCCGAGCCGGTGTCCACTCCGTCAAACGTTCCGTAGCATTCCCGCTACACTTAATGCCCAATTCCACCGGTCCATTGTGACTGACTGTGAGGGTCAACATCCCGTCTTTCCACTCTTGCTTCACCTCGCTTTCACGATGGTCGGCCCGGTCCTTCCACGTAATTTCCGGTTGTGTAGAAGCACCGTAAATACGAATCGTATCGGTCGCATTATCATCCTCGATGAAGACCTCATTGCTTACCTTCGAATTCCGGTAATTAGTCATATAAAGCATGACGCTGTCGGTAAACTCTTTCATTACCGCCATAGCGTATGGAGAGAAGTCCAATGAAATGCTTTCCGCCGTATTATATAAAAAAGGAATATTACCTTTCGCTCTCTGAGTGGAGATATGACGTGAACGTACGCCATTCACCGTTTTATCCTGGTACTGATAAGGATTATACGTCATCCACGTGTTTTCCGCATGAGCCGCATAAATGTCACCGGTATATTCCTCTGGGAAAAGTCGGTTCAGTTCGTTCACCTTGTCCTCCACTTTAGGCCAACGTTGGTCATATTCCGACACGTTTACTACCTGAAGCCGCTGCGCCTCCTCGTCCAAAAGGTCATACACCTGAGGAACAGTGGGATAACGGCCGGAACTCTTCAGCCACCATTTGTTTTCCAACCACGAATTGCCATAAGTAGCACCGTCTCGGTCGCATTCCGGACGGTAAAGCCCGTCGAACAACGTGGCCGGGGTGAGATAGTCATCGAACGTACCGGTGCTTTTATCGTTCCGGATACATATTTTCGTCCGGTCTATCACCTCACGACGCGTCAGTATCCGTACCGTTCCATCCAGTATTTTACGGAATTCGTCAATGTTAATGTTGACGAAATGAGGATACCATCCCCAACGACGCCGGGTATAGCCGTCGGCTGTTGTCGTAGTGGAAATTTCACGGGACACTTCTACCGGAATGGTTTCCGGACCGTCGATAACGGTTTGTCCCGTCAACATGACATGTTCCATGATAGGCATCGCTCCGGAAGCTTTTACGAACGGCTCGCGTTCCTGATCGTCTTCAGTAGCCGGGTTACCATCGTCCGTACTCCATCCGCAAGCATCGAAACGAATACCGTATTGTCCGGCATACCCGCCGAGCCATGCCCCGAGGCAATTACTCTCGATGTCGAAAAAACCATTCTGCATCGTGTACTTCTCACAACAGATGAAGTGTTCTGGATGCTCCGTCAATAGTCGGTTTACCTCGGGATTCCGCTTCATGTAAGCTATAGGCATCATGTCGGCCGAATAATACGCCTGGGTGAAGCTTACCACAAGATATCCGCCATAGCGGTGGCATATCTTCAAAATGTCACCGAACAACGAAAGGCGTTCCAAAAAGGATGGCGTTCCCTCCTCTCCGAATCCCCAGAACTGTTCTGCAAAGTTCCAACCGATGAAATTGGGATATTTACGGAAATAATCCTCATACACCGAAAGGTCATGGTCGGAAAAACGGCTGTGTCCCCCACTGGCACACTGTACCATAGACCACACGCGCTTTTGTGCACAAGCCTTCAACCACGAATCACATACGGCAAACCCGTCATGACATGTAGCATCCGTCGCCGACAGCGACAAACTGAACACCACATACGGACGAATATCCTCGGGAACCATCTCAATGATACGCTCCGGATCCGGCGTATTCCAAGTATCGATATGCACAATCCATAAAGGACGCTCCGGCGATATGGGACGTCTTAATGGGACATCGGCCAATACCTCCATACTTACCACGAACATTACCACAAACGCCATAGCCGAAAGCCATGCCCGTTTGCACTTCAAGAACATTTTTCTCATATACAAATCTATTTAAATGATTCTACATTACCAATTATCCGTACGGAAAGGAGCAGCCAACAACCCGTCTTTATTGCACAAATTGGCATCCGAGGGATTGTCACTCCACGCATACCGCACGGCTACAGGGTGTTTCACATCCTTACTGCTCACTACGACCTTGTTTCCTTTAATCACGGCATCCGCCCACACGAACTTCCGGTCTTCGCCGGCCACGGCAAAGTGTTTCAAGTCGCCTCCACGGCTTGCCAGCCCGCGTCCCACTTCAGTAAAAGAGATTACGACACGGTCGCCATCCACCTCCATACCTTTATATATAGGGCCGGAACAGACCACTTTCTCCCCGTAAATCAATTTGCGCGCCCCGAGAAACAACCGTTGCGCCACACTTTTCTTATCCAACGGATGAATGTCGTTCCATTCACCCACATCGTAGGTTACGGCCAAAGCTGTATAGGGAACCTCCGAAGCCGCTTGTAATTGCGCCTCCCGCAAACGTGCCCAACCACTATCCGTAGGACGGTCGTGCTTCTTCATATAATTAGGCAACTGCACCAAGAGAAAAGGCATGTCCGGCATCTGCCACGATTCACGCCAGTCCGCTATCAGGGATTTCAGCAACGACGCGTATTCCCCCGCCCGTCCGGCATTGTTCTCGCCTTGGTACCAAATGGCTCCCCGCACTTTCCAGTCCCGGATGGGATAAATCATACCGTTATACAATCCTGAGCCCACCATTTTTTGCTGCCGAAGCCGTTCAACGTATTCTTCCACACCGGTCCGGTCGATGCCGACTTTATACTTCCAAGTACCGCAGAGCGACACGGAATCCTCATCTCCCCTTATCACGTAGGGCTTGTCCGGCACGATTTCCCCATGGCCGTTCATCGCTGTAAGTTTCAGCGTCACGTTATTCTTGCCCTGCACCAACACACCGGCCGGAATGTCATATTTGCGTGGAGGACCGAAATATGAGGTGGTACCCACCAAATGCCCATTCACGAACACCGAATCACCGTCGGCCATACGTCCCATATAAATCCGCGCGTGCCGCCCCACCATGGAAGAAGGCAAATCGAAAGTCTTGCGGTACCATACGGAACCTTTCGTCCGGATACCGCGCTCATCCCATGTACCCGGCACTTCCGTCTCAGCCCAATCCGAATCATCGAAATCTTTCTGATTCCATCTGCCGGAACCTTTATCCTGACGGGATTCCTTCACTTTGCACACAGCCTCCTCGTCCACCAAGAGACGCGGAAAATCTTTCAGACGCTCCTGGCTGATCCACGACTCAATATCCGTACCTCCCTTGCTTGCCACCAACATGCCCACGGGTACATGGTAGCGGTTCCATACTTCCGTGGCGAAAAAATAAGCCAGTGAAGTCCAGTTCATGACTTCGGATGCAGTAGCCGAATGCCACACGGCATCCCCGGCAATTTCTTCCCTTACGCCATCCGTCACATCTTGCGAAGGCACTTTATAGTGACGTATCATGTGATTATTCGACACCGGTATCTCCGGAAACTTCTCCACCAGACGTTCGATAGGTGTCTCCTGGTTCGACTGCCCTCCGCAGAGATAGACATCCCCCACGAGTACGTCGCGTATCACTTTCTCATTCACTTCCATCAGAAACGGTCCTCCGGGCTGTTGCGGAGGCAGCATGACGTACCATTTCCCCGTCCCGTCGGCTTCTGTATAATAAGGTGTATCTCGGAAACGCACCGTGACTTTCTCACCAGGATCCGCCCACCCCCAAATTTTCAACTCGGTTTCCCGTTGAAGCACCATCCGGTCGCCCACCAATTTAGGCAGCCTGACCGCCGCCCATCCTTCGCCGCCTCCTACCAAACCGGCTAGGAACAAAAGCACCGGACTCACTTTTTTTAGACAAAAGAGCAAAAGAACAAATTTTGTTGTCGTAACTTTCTTCTGTCCTTCTGTTCTTCTGTCTAAAACAATAGGCTTCGGCTCATATCGGCCATTTTTTTCAACTAAAATATCCATTGCACTATAATGTTAAAACCATATCGCTTATCGTAGCCTGTTTTTAATGATTCAAAGATACACCTTCTATGCCTACTCGATTTTACGTCGTGTAACACATTTGTTTGCTCATGTTTCATTTGCAAAAAAAAATGCCGTAAGGTTTCATAATATAAAATATCCGCTACATATTCAAAAACGAAAAAAGAAAGAATATCCTAACTTTGCCATAGAGACAATCATAAAAGTGGAAATAGGTTTCATAATATAATGATTAGGTTAATGTTGGTTTTTCAGGTAGCCTTGTGTGAAGGTATCAGGATATTCAGGAGTTTCATAATTGGAAATTAGGTTAATGATTGGTTCTTAGGTGGTAGGATTGTTTAAGAGAAAAAGGATTGTTTTTGCAGGAAACCCCAAGCCGGATGTTACCCGGCTCACAAAAAAAACAGCAGACGGTCACACCCGTCTGCTGTTTTTTATTTATCGCGTTTCCGCTGAAAAGTCGTGTCCTGCCACGTCTACTTCTTTGCCGTCATCAGCCTTACCTCATACACGCGAGGAGTGGCTTTCTTCTCCGAAGGAGTGATTTTGACGGTCAGAACGTCCTTCCCGTCCATCTCGTCCGGCAAATCGAAATACGCCGTTTTCATCCCTCGTCCATCCACCGGACTTAGCATACCGACCGTACGTTCTTCTACCATAACCAAAGCGTCCGTATCAGCCATACCCCCCTCGTACTCCACACGCAAACGGGACACATCACGTCCATTCGTTTTCATGCGGTACGAGAACCAACCCTTTCCGGTAGCGTCACGCCAATGGCGGTCGTTGTGGCTTCCGTTACGTGACTGCTCCGACCTGATGAAATGATCGCTCTCCGGCTGCTGTTCCCCACAGATAACCTTATCCGCAGTAGCAGCCTCCAGTTCGTTCTTCTCCCGTTCCGAACGAGCCAAAGCCTCCTGCTGGGCTTTCAGCTTATCGGGAGAAATCACCGGCCAATACACCATGTAACGGCATTCATACAGGCAATTGAACGGCTCTAACGTCATTCCTTCATAACGTTCGGGATACACCCCACGAAGTTTGAACTCCAACGGCTTTCCTTCCACCTTCTCGATATGGGATAAAAGGTCGTCTTTGTCACCTACAATGACCGGCATATCCTGCAAAGGCCACTGCGGACCGGAAGCCACATGTCCTCCACGGCTATCATCAGCAAACAGACCTACCTGCTCCTGTTTCCCCATGCGCGAAGCCAACACTATTGGGCCGTACATAAAAGAATAGTTATCCGAACCATCGGGCAGAGCGGCCACACGCAAAGACATCGGCAACGTCAGCCGCACTTCGTCTCCATCGGCCCATTTGCGGCTTACCGTCACATAACCGCCGGATACCGACACGGGTTGAGCCGTCCCGTTCACCGTCAGTTCCATCTGGGAAACGTCCGTCCACTCCGGCACACGGAACTTCACCGTGAACTCTTTCGCCTTACCGCACGACAGGTGAAGGGTGGTAGCCTCTTCATAAGGGAAACCCGTGAGTTGCTCCACGCGCACCTTCCCCCACTGCAACACCGAAGGAATAAACAGGTTGACATACAGTTCATCCTCGCTGTGGCCGTAAATCATCTCTCCGTATTTGGCATGGTTTTCCATTCCGGAGCCCACACAACACCAGAAACTCGTCTGCGGTTGGGAATATACCCGATAATGCCCCGAACGCATCGGCGTAAAATATACGAAACCTCCCTGCACCGGATCTATGGTAGACAAAATGTGATTGTACAACGCCCGTTCGTAATAGTCCATATAATGTACGTCCGCACTGGTCTGGTACAACATTTTGGTCAGCCGCAGCATATTATACGTATTACAGGTCTCAGGCCCCTGCTCGCTCGTCAGCATACTGGAGAAATCCTCCGAAGGATGGAAATGCTCACGCACACTGTTGCCGCCGATAGAGATGCTGCGCCGCTCCACCACCGTCTCCCAAAAGAAACGTGCCGCATCGTCCCAACCCTCATCGCCTTGCAAGTCCGCTATGCGCTTGTAACCGATGACTTTCGGGATTTGGGTATTGGCATGCTTGCCTGTCAGTCGGTCTTCATGTTCCAACAGCGGGTCGAGAATCTCACGGTGCGAGAAACGGCGAGCCAGTTGCAAATAGTTGTCCTTTCCCGTCAAGTCGGCCACATCGGCAAACACCTCGTTCAATCCCCCGTGTTCGCTGCGCAACATGTCCTGTATCTGTTCGTCGCTCAGGTCTTTCGTCAGATTCATCATCCAATCGGTCAACTTTACCAACATGTCACGCGCCTCCTTACTTCCCGCCAAAAGGTAAGCATCCCGCAAACCGGCATAAGTCTTATGGATATTGTACAACGGTACCCATCCTCCATTCAGTCCGAAAGAGGAAGCTTGGATGTCCCCTTTAGACACAGCTTCCCATATTTTACGTCCGTTCGGTGCGCCACACAAGTAACCGTCACCGGCAGCGTCTTGGGCACGTTTCAATTCGGACAACATGTAGTCCAACCTCTGTTTGATTTCTTCGTCTCCGGTGGCGGCATACATATAGGAAAGCGCCGAAACGTAATGCCCCCCGATATGACCGTCCAGACCTGTATTCTCCCAGTTGGTGTAATTATCGGCTTTCGGTTCTAATCCTGCACCTTTCAAATAAGGCGCCAAAAGACGGTCGGGATCCAACCCGAGTAAATAACGGACGTCCAAATCCTCCGCATGTTTGAACGGACTTTGCGTCAATCTAACGTCGTTCAACGGGAAAGTCTCCACTTTCACCGGAATCCGGGCATTCGCCGAGACCCATACAAGCAACAGCGATGCCGAACATAATGATCTTAATACATTCATATATACTTCCTATTAATATTGGATTTTACAGCGTTAATTTATAAGAATATAGCTTTTCACGCACGAATATACGACTTTTTCGGAAATATTTCAAAAAGTCGGTAATATTCCTTGCACTTCCACTTCAGCTAAAGCCGGACATTTTCTTTGCGGACCGTCTGGAAAAGAAAAACGGATAAAACGAGCCTTCACCGGTCTTTTCCAAGCCGATTTCCACCAAGCATCTTCCCATTCCCCGACCGACGGCATGATTTCCCAATTCACTTGATCTGCCGACAACTCCACTTTGAACGTCCCGACATAATGCTCTGCAAAAAGGACGCTCACGCCATACAAATCCAACGTACGCTCTACGTCTAATGTCAAATAGGGAGCCGCATCGCTTTCTTTCGGTTTCCAATAAGTGGAATTATTTCCATCGGTAGCCCTACCCGGAGAATACCCTTCGGCCGAAGTACTGGCAAAAGTAGGACTATTCGGGCCGTAAGTCTGTAGTTCAGGCTTCACACGATGGGTAGCAAAGCGTACATACGGGCGCGAAAGAACCTGGACGGACTTGCCTTCTTCATACTCCGGCGCACCTGTAAATTCCAGTTGCACACGCCCGGATTCCAATCCGGACGAGGATACCTCCACTACCGTATGTCCGGCATAATAGGCCCGCAAGGCCATGGCTGCCTTACCGTCTGCAATCCGTATGTCGCTATCAGCAGAAAAAGTGATGGAACGCCCCGTCGGGAACTCTCCCGGCCCCGAAAGCACGGAAAGTGTGACATCCGGACTATTACTTAACTCACGCCCGTCTCGGTCCAACACCGTAACCACTAATTGCACATCGTCCGTACCATCGGCCAAAATGCCTGTTGTTTTCGAAGCTTCCAGACGGAGACGCACGGGTACTCCTTCTTGCGGCCACGCAGGAGGCGCCTCATGTCCATATTCATTGCGATACCAATACCATGCACGCTTGGGAAGGCGAAAATAATCCACGATACCCATCCGCGCCATGTTTTCTCCGAAAATACTGCCATGGTCGAACCCACACCAAATCGCCTGTCCGCTTCTCCACTCACGGCCTTTCCAACCTTCGTCCCGGCCCAAATCGCCCCAACCGGCCATATATTTGCCGGGCCGCCCGGCGGTCGTACTGCCGTACTCCGTCACCACACTGGGAATGCCGGGCTGTTGGAAGTCTGCGATATTCGCTCCGTCACCATTATATCCGGCCACATCCCCAATCCCGTCTATACGGTCTTTTCCCAACGGCCGTTGGGCCCCTCCCACGGCGGCCTTGCGCGTAGGGTCAAGCCGATGCGCAGTGTCTACCATCTTTTTCAAGAGCGACTTAACTCCCGGAATGGTCTTCCCGTCGGTAAAGAAAGGTTCGTTACACATGCTCCATACGAACACAGAAGGGTGATTGCGGTGAATGCGTATCATCTCTTCCAACTGCCTGAGCACATTCCGCTCAAATCCCTCGATGTCTTGTTCCTTCACGGGATAAGCACTGGCCGTCCAACCACCGTCCACTTTCGGACCGGCCGTACCCCAAAACGAGACTTCAGACCAAAAGAGCATGCCCTCACGGTCACAAGCGTCCGAGAAAGCCGGAGCATGGGGATAATGGCTACCGCGAATCATGTCAAAACCGACTTCCTTCATCATCCGTACGTCGCGGCGCATGGCTTCCTCAGTGACAGCGTCTCCCCATCCGGCATGATCCTGATGTACATTCGCCCCCCGGAAAAAGAAATGCTTCCCGTTCAAGAAGAAACCTTTGTCGGCCGTCCACTCAAACCAACGGAAACCGAACGTCACTTCTTCACGGTCTAACAATCTGCGGCCTTTGTACAGGCTACACACCACCGAATACAGGTGAGGATGCGACGGATGCCACAAAGCCACGCCCTCTATTTCATCGGTTGTCAGGTCGAAGTGTGCCAGACTTTGCGCTTCCACGCGCCGGACGGCCTTTCGTTCAGCCACGATGCGCCGGTTCTCATCCAATACCTGTACCCTCAATTCGTATGGGCCTTCCTCTTCCGACAAGTTACGCACATCGGTCTGTACACGTACCGATGACGAACGTCCCTTATGCGCGGCCAAGGCCGGTGTCATCACAAACGTGCCATACCAGTCGATGTGTGCGGGGTTTTTCTTCACCAAACGCACGTTGCGGTAGATGCCCCCACTGAACACATGTTCGCCGCCGCGTGGAGCCACGTCACCCCGCCACAGATTGTTTACCCTTACGGCAATGTTGTTCTTTCCCTCTTTCACGTAGGGCGTGAGGCGCACGTTGAAACCGGTGTAACCTCCTTCGTGCGTGCCAACCAAGTGGCCATTCATATACACTTCCGCGACTTGGAACACGCCATCGAATTCCAAAAATATTTCCCGTTCCAAATCTTCCTTATCCAACACCACGGTCCTACGATACCAACCGTAACCGGTATAGAAATCTTTCCATAGGAAATAAGGTATGCTGAACGAATGAGGCAATCCGATATGCTCCCATGCCGAATCGTCATAATCAGTCCGTTCCGCCCCCGGATGGTCGCCCCGTTGGTATGTCCATTCACGGTTCAGATTCACCACCTCCCGGCCATCCGTATTCATAGCCTGCACTCCCCAAACGACCCCACAAAGCCAACACCACCCTATCCATATTGCTTTTTTCATCCTTACACTTTATTATATGAATATAAAAGTACATAAAGGTTTCGCCTCATAAAGAAATAAGCACCTCATAGCCAAGCATTTGAAAAAGTACGCCAAACCGCATTTCATTCTCCTGAGATTGATTTTTCATTCGGCTGAGAACGATTTTTCAATCTCAGGCGAATGAAAAATCAATCTCAGGACACTCATCCGGCACAGACAAACCTTTTACAAACAAACATCCATTCCATGCTTTACCCTGCACGGAATTTATAAGTTTTTCCGGGCCGGGTCTGCACATCATATTCATACACTTCGGGCACGGACACTTGCGGACGGTCTTTCAACTCGGAAGAGAACAAGGGGGCTTTGATGTCGGCCGGTGACAACATTTCGTTAGGACACGCACCTGATGCCTTCCGCAAACCCTTGCCCTTCAAAGGCACATAGGAACGCAGGCGAAGCGTGCCGCCCACGGTGGAACGTACGGTAGCCTCAGACAGACGGCCATCCGCCCACTCCATATCCACTTCGTAACCTCCACGTGCCCGCAGACCTTTCACGCTGCCTTCTTTCCACACATCGGGCAAGGCCGGTAACAGATGCACCGCCCCATCGTGGCTTTGCAACAGCATTTCGGCAATGCCGGCAGCCGCTCCGAAGTTTCCGTCAATCTGGAAAGGCGGATGGGCATCGAACATATTGGGATAGGTACGTCCTTCGGGATATTCATTCGCTACGGCATCACTGGGCAGCAACTGAAGCATGTTGCTTATCAGGCGATAAGCATGATTACCGTCCAACATGCGTGCCCAAAAGTTGATTTTCCAACCGATGCTCCACCCGGTAGCCTTGTCTCCACGCTGTTCCAATGTGGTACGGGCAGCCCGAAAAAGTTCGGGATGCAAGAACGGAGAAACCTGATTACTGGGATAAAGGCCGTAAAGATGGGAAATGTGGCGATGCTCGTCCTTCGGATCGTCCACATCCTGAAGCCATTCCTGCAACTGGCCGTGCCGCCCGACCTGCATGAGGGGCAGCTTGTCGAGCATCTGCGCCAAAGAATCGCGGAAGGCGGCATCATCGCCCACTATCTCAGAAGCCAGCAATGTGTTGCGCAAGGCATCGAACACGATTTGATTGTCCATGGTGCAACCTGCCGTGACCGGACCGTGCTCGGGCGACACCGAAGGAGCCACCACCCACCACTTGTAGGAAGGATGTTCGACGAGGAAATCCAAAAAGAAACGAGCCGTACCCTTCAATACCGGATAATAGGTTTTCAGGAAATCTTTATCCGCAGTGAACAGGTAGTGTTGCCACAGATGCTGGGCCAACCATGCACCTCCGCTCGGCCACATACCAGCCGCCGCAAAATCCACCACGCCGCAGATACGCCAAAGGTCGGTGTTATGGTGAGCCACCCAGCCCCCGCAACCATACATTTCACGCGCCGTTTTCGCTCCTGTCACGGACAAGTCTTCCAACATGGAGAACAAAGGCTGGTGCATCTCACTCAAGTTAGCCACTTCGGCCAGCCAGTAGTTCATCTCGGTATTGATATTGATGGTATATTTGCTGTCCCAAGGGGCATTCGTACTGCGATTCCAGATGCCTTGCAGATTGGCAGGTTGTCCACCGGGCTGTGAGGAGGAAATCAACAAATAACGGCCGTATTGGAACAAAAGGGTAGCCAACGACGGGTCGTTTCCTTGACAGAAGTCCCGGATACGCAACGTCGTCTCTTTCGACGCAGCTGCCGTCTCACCCAAGTCCAACTGCACCCGCCCGAACAACTTTCGGTAATAAGCCACATGGTTTTCCAAAGCTTTTTTATAAGGTATCTGGACGGCACGCTGTAAACAACGGTCGGCACGGACAGCCGCATCCCCGCTCACATCGTGATAGTTCACGTAATTCGTAGCAGCCGACAGATAAAGCGTAGCTTCCGTTGCACCAGTTATCTCCAATTCTTTCCCCTCGGCAGCCGTCTGGCCGTCGCTGACCACTTTCACACGGCACTCGGCACGCAAAGCAGCCTTTACGCCTTCTTGGTCTTTTCCCTCACAAGTGATGGTAAGCAGGTCTCCTTCGGCGCTGACCTCATGCTTTAAAGGAGCATCGTAGCTCACCGTGAAAGCCAAAGCTCCGGCTTTGTCGGCCTGTAGGCGCACCACAATCACGCTGTCCGTGAAAGAGGCAAACACCCTGCGGATATAAGTCACTCCATCCACTTTGTAACGGGTGGTAGCCGTGGCATCCTCTATGTTCAAATCACGGTAAAATTCCGTAGCCTCCTCATGTCCCGGGAAATCCAAGAAAAGACTTCCCATCGTCAGATAACTCATACCGTCCTTGTGTGCCAAGAAATTGGCATCGACCAATCGTTGGGCTTCGCGTGTCTTTCCCTGAAATATCAGATTCCGCACCACCGGCAAGACGTACAGCGCGTTTGTGTTATTATTGTCGTAAGGGCCACCTGCCCAGAACGTCTCTTCGTTCAACTGCAATTCTTCGCGTCCCGTGCCGCCATACACCATAGCTCCCAATCTGGAATTACCCACGGGCAAAGCCTCCGTCCAATCCTTGGCAGGCTTGCTGTACCAGAGTTTCAGCTCTCCGGCCCATGCCACACTGCTACATAAGAGGAGCAGCACCCCTAATAAAATCTTTTTCATCGTACTTGATTCTTTTCTATGTTTCTTAATACCATCACAAAGACATGCCTTCGCGCCTAACGGGCAACGGTTCCCCGTATCTTTTTGTACGTCTTGGCACTGCCGTCGCGATAAAGCTCGCGCACGACGGCCACTCCCTGGTATCCGGGCTTGACCTTGCGCCCGCCCAAATCATAACATTCCACGTCCACCGGGCTGTCCGGCATGGCGACACCGCCCACTAACGCGGGCACTTCCTGCAACGCCTGCACGTATACGGCCAGGCTTTCCGCCGCATCCCTCATCCGTTGGTTGTCGGTCATGTCCATGCGGTCGGGGGCATAAGCCTGCACGGCTTCCTTCAGATCCAGATAAGCCTGCACCGTCAAGTCGAAACCGTTCTTCTCCCATTCGGACAAGGCTTCTTGCGCCGTTTCCATGGCATCCGTGTACAAGTCCACGCTTTCCTTGCGCTCGGCCAAGGGCCGCCACGCGGCTTCCACCGCCTCGATGGCCGCTTCATACGCCGAGGGGGCCGTAGAAGCAAAACCTTCGTATTGCTCCAACACGGCACCCAAAGCCGCGCGCAAATCTTCCGAAGCGGTATAACGCCCGTCCTCCGTGGCCTCATACCCTCGCGCGGCTTCTTTCATGAGGCGTAGGAAACCGCCTTTGTACACATCGGCCACGGAAGGTTGCGTGGTCAGGGCCACACCGCCAAGAATCACGGAGTTCCAACCTTGCGACATGGTGAAATGCAATTCGTAATCGCCCTCGTCCTTGATGGAAAACACATATTCATGCGGCTTGGCACCTTCCACTTTTTCCGTAGACACTTCATTCATGCAGCCGGAAGAAAGCAATCCGCCCCGCGACCATACGGCATTCCCGGCCCCGTCGGTCACTTGCACGTCAAAGGTGGCCTTGCCCTCCGCCGAACCCGCACTCCAATATATGGATTGGAACGAAAGTACATACTGTCTGGGCAGGAGGTGAAGGCGATGGCCTTCGTAGCTGCCGTAATAGAAGTCGCACACGTCGTAGTCCCGAGCGCTCAGATAGAACCCCGCATCGAAATCACCGCCTTCGGGGAAGTATTTCAACCGTGCGCCGCCCGTATGGGCAGCCCCCGATTCCTGTTCGTCCTTCGTGCCGTCCGCACGGCTGTTCACCCGCCGCCAGCCGGAGGGTATGCCCTCGCCCACTGCGGCCTGCTCTTCCCGCCAGGCGCATGAAAGCAACGAGTCGATGGCCAGCCGGTCGCCGACCTCGGTCATGCCTATCGTATAGGCAAACACGCATGACTCCAACACGCCTCCCGCCTCGTTTTCGACATGTTCCACTCTCAGGGCATAGTCCCCGTCAGCCAAACGCGCACCGTCCGGCAACCGGAAAGCCAAACGTTCGCTGAAGCCCGTTTCGACCGGTTCAAGCGGATACTCCGCGCCTTCGCCGGAAAGGAGTACCTTGGCCTTCCCACCATCTACCGCTTCATCGAAAGTGAACACGAAGACCAAATCCTGCGAAGGCAAGTCAAAAGAACGGTTCTCCGGCTCGGCCGACACCAACGTGGGAGGTTCCGGTTCCTCGGGACCCAACGAATAGCGTTTGCAGAAGTTCCAGATTTCTTCCGTCGTCATGACGCTGACCGGGTCGTTGGAATGCCAATGCCCTTTGCCCTCTATCGAAATAAGCACGACCTCCACACCGTCTTTCCCACCGGCATACCGGGTATAAGTGGCCGCCGACCCGGGCTTGCTGGCCGGATAAGGCTTGATGACTTCCGGTGTCAGGTCGCAACCGTCAAAGGCGGCCCATTTCTTCACATACTCGGGAATGCTCCCGTACCCGCCGGCGGGATGGGTGGCATCCCCTTCGTAGTACACCACGTTGTCTGCCGTGCCATGCGTATGGATGATGGGCACGGGGCGCGTGCCCGAAGGCTCACGGTAATCCACGGGGATGCCGCTCACCGGGCCGAAGGCGGCTATCTTATCGCCCATCTTCGCCATGGCGTGGTAGGTCATCATGCCGCCCATGGAAAAGCCGGACAGGTACACCCGGTTGCGGTTCACGTGGTAGCGGTTGTACATCGTGTCGATAATCGTTTCCAAGAACTTTATGTCCGTATCGCCGGATATGTCCCAGGCGTTGCCCGTACCGTTGGGATAGACCACCACGAACTTGGCCGTATCGGCCACGGCCTCCCAATTCGCCTGCCCTTTCTGGTAGTTGGCATCCTGCCCCATGCCGTGCAGTGAAATGACGAGGGGCGGGTTGTAAGGCAGCCCTTCAGGGGCATAGACAATCATGTTGCGGGTCGTGTCGCCCACCTTGATGCTCTCTTGCGCGTTCGCCTGCTGTCCCCATACCCAAGCACAGAGCAGGCAAGTTCCTAAAAGTTTGTTCATTTGCATGTAAATTCAAGTTTTAACGACTATTCTTCCCCAAAAGGAATAACATTTTCTCGGCATAACGCCGTCCCAACTCACGGTAACCGGCGGCATCGAAATGCAACGAGTCCGACGCGCACGTGCATCCGGCCGAGGACACCACGTCCGCTGTCGGGATGACTTGCGGAAGCGTACGGATGATGGGGTTCATCGAGGCGCATACGCCGCCTTGGTCGGCATGCACCACTTCACCGGCCAACAAAGGCACGTCCTTCGCCTTGAGCCCGAGGTCCTTCAACAGGCTTTCATAGACCGTCTTCACCTTCTCCGGCCATAACTTGTCGCCCGTGTTGGATTCGCCCTGATGAACCAGGATACCTTTTATCACGCCATCCTTTTGAGCCAACCGTGCCATTTCCACAAGGCACTCATACGGATTATTGCCGTATGCCTTCAACGGCCCTTTCATCCAGTCCGGTGCACGATGAGCCACATAACCGGATATGCTGTCTTTCATGAACGTCTCGATATGGCAACCGCCGATGGCCACGTTGATGACTCCGACACGGACATTTTCCGGCAAAGTGGCCACCAATGTACGCCCGAAGTAATCCACCGGAGTAAGTCCCGTATTGGCACGGCAAAGCGGCGGTACGGCCGTATACCAATGTCCCTTCTCGCGTTTCCGTCCGGCATCGTCCACCGCAGCCATCATGCGGAAACGTTCGTCCACTCCGTTCATATCCCGGATTTCGGCACGTGCATTCCCCTCCATGTTCGACTGTCCAAAACAGAGGAAGACATAAAAATCCGGATCGGGTTTTCCGCCATCCTTTTGCGCCCATCCTCCCACGGAAACGCACATCATACAAATACCTAATATTATCTTTTTCATCGTTCTGTTTCTTTTTCTGCCATGTTATTCTTCAATCTCACTAACTTTTTGCATAAATCGCTCCCGCTCAGCAGAGGCAAGCAAGCTTTCCTCTGCGCTCGCTTAATCGCGATTTTCACTTTTCGGCTTTTTCATACCGGAAATAGTCTACATCCACGTAACCTCCAGCCGACTTCGTAGCATAATTGAATATCCCGAACTTCGTACCCATAAAAAGCTTCCGGTAATCGAAAAGCATTCTGAAATCCGAACCGATCTTCGTCCAATCCTTGCCGTCCATGCTGTAATAAAACTCTGCTATATCCCGTTTCAAACGGAAATCCGCATCGACACGCAGATACACTTTCTTTGTACGGGGAAGCTTCACTCGGGCGCATTCTTTACGTTCTACCCCATTGACTTTCTTCTCCTTATCCGTCAACGAAACGACTTCCTCACTCATCACCAAGAACAAATCTTTCCCTTCTTTCTCTACCGTAAGAATACCGGAGTGTCCGTTGAATGCAGCCAAACCGGCACGGTCGCCGTCCTTCATTCCACCGACCTCCAATGCAAGACTTCCACTACATTCCGGCCCTTCCATCCTTTGGGTAAGCGTATTACGGGCCTCATACAGATTAGACACGACCTTATTGGTTTTCAAACGTAGGAATCCTTTGTGTTCTTTCAGTGTCCAAGCCTCATCCACGGGGTTGTGGTTCCACTGCCACTCCATCTTCAGCTTATCCCCGTCGAACTCATCGCCTACGACCAAGGGGATGACCGGTCCTCCTTTCACTGGAACTTCCATCGTTTCGGGTACCCGCCCGTCTTCATCACCCAACATAGGCCAACCGTCTATCCAATGACAGGGAGACAATGTCAGCACACGTCCTACGCCGCCCCGGTCTTGGAAAATCACACCATACCAATTCCCCTTGGCATCGTCCACAATCGTTCCCTGTCCCACATAGGGGAAACCGGCAAAATTATCGCACAGAATGACCTTCTTTTCGTATGGTCCGGTAATCTTATCAGCCCGATAACATAATTGACGGCGTTTACCCCCATTGGGCCAAGAAATCATCAGGAGATAATATTTCCCGTCATGTTTGATTACGCGGCTACCTTCCAGCAAACCTTTCTCTTCCTCATCGCGAACCTGCAAGGTCATATCCACCCCACCTTCTTTCACACCGGACAAGTCTGCTTCCAACTCCGTGAGCTGCCCAGTACCATAAAAAACATACACTCGTCCGTCATCGTCGAAAAACAATGAAGCATCATGGAAATGCTTCATGCGACTGTGCAAAGTCCACCCTTTAGCCGGGTCGTCCGTTGTATATACAAAGGAACGGTAAGGTACGTCATTGGGAGAAAACAAAGCATAAAACTTACCGTCATGATAACGTATGGAAGTCGCCCATTGTCCCCGGCCATACACTGTACCTTCCTCCATATCGTACTTCGGTGTTTCATGCAGTTCATCGAAAAGATAGCTTACCGTTTCCCAATTCACCAAATCTCTGGAACGCATCACCGGCGCACCAGGCATCAGGTGCATGGTCGTGCTCACCATATAAAAATAATCACCCACACGAATCACATCGGGGTCGGGCACATCAGCCCAGACCACCGGATTCTTAAACGTTACAGCCTGCACTTCGGCTTGGTTCCTTTCCAAAGACACCGCCTCGCTCCAAGCCGCAGCAGAAAATGCCAAGGCGCATGCCAACGGCCATCTCCATATTCGTTCCTTTTTCATCATTATAATATTTTAATAAATCAAACCATAATATCAATCCATTCTATCTACCACCGTCCATGCAAAAACGGTTCCTTCTTTACGGTCGGGACGTGCTCCCGGCCAGTCGGCTGCATAGGGCTCTCCCGTCAATGGATTCAGCCCCACATAACGGTTCGTCTTCAAAGAAAGCAACATCGTATGCCCCCACAACATGTCCTGCCATAAGAACAGACTTCCGTCCGTCTCTTGCTTCATCAACCGTACATCCCCAGAAAGCCCGAGTCCGGTCACAGTGACGAAGCCGGAACCATCTGCAGATTCAAGAGCCACTCGCCCCTGTCCCCGGTCATGTACGCGGAAACGACATCCCAGCCCACCGAAAGCCTTGTTCCCGGGCGCGACATGATGAAGCATACCATGAGGATTGGCCCACACTTGCTCTCCGTTTGCCAAATTCGTCAACGTAATGACTTTACCCACAGGCAGGTTCTTCGAACGGTCGGCAAAAGGTTCATCTACTTTAAAATTATCGAAGCAAGCATAACCTCCCTCCCTCTCTTCCATATTGTAGGCGAACAAAGCATAACGCACGCCTTGGAACGTGTGCATCTGGTATCCCAAACGCAGTTTCCCCCCTAAGGTCTTGTATTCTTTCCCATCCGTACTGTAAGCTATGGAAGCCAAGTCCTTGTCGAAGTCCCCATGGGCTTGAAGCCACACGTACGGGGAAGACAACGGCTCATCCGTCCGGTTGTTCTTTACCATATCATAAAAACGGAGTATAAAACCTTCATCCGTACGCACCACCCCGACCCAATAATAAGGGGTATTAAGCAAAGCCAATCCGGCCACGTCGCCTTCTTTCAGCGCACGGGCATCGACTTCCACCGTCACCGTAGATTCAGGTCCCACAGCACGTTGGGTCAACGTGTTTTTGGCAAACATGAAACTGCGAGCCGGAAGCGTATACAACCGTAACTTACCTTTGGTTATTTTCCATTTATCGCTTACGGGTATATGATTCCATTGCCAAATAGGCTTCAAACGACCAGACGAGAAATCGTCATCCCTTTCATATACGGCCTTCGGTTCCGTATCTACTCCCGTATCGGGCTTGAACCACGTACGAGGCGAACGCCCGAGATTTCCTTCCACCCCGAAATAGGGCCAACCGTCCTTCCATGTGACGGGCGAAAGGTAGGTCAAACGCCCCACCGATTTCATGTCCATCATAGAGAAGCCCCACCAATCGCCGTTGGGCAAATCCACGATACCGCCTTGGTGCAAGGGGACGGCACTGAAATAATTCTCCGAAGGTGACTGGAACTCCATCTTGTCCCCCTCGTCCGGGATGTCCGACCAAAAGCCGTAGCCTTTCGTCCACCACCCCTGTTGCACGCCCATCGTCTCGCGGTGGCTGATGACCGTCGTCTCATACGGGCCTTCCGGACGGTCGGCCCTTGCGCACTGCATGCGCCCCACCGGCGAATAGTCGGCACTGATGATATAATATTTCCCATTGATTTTATAGAAATGGTGGCCCTCTCCCATGGCATTCCCTTTCGGGATAATGACGCGATCGCTACCCTCCACATAACCGCTGAAATCCGCTTTGATTTCGATAAGGTGTACTTCGTCATACCCATGCACGGCATAAATTTTCCCGTCATCGTCAAACAAGACACCCAGGTCGTAAATGCGCCCGCCCATGTTCTTGTGCGTCCACGGACCTTCAGGACGTTCTGCCGTGAACACCTGCAAGCCATGGTCGTTCACGTTGACAAAGATATAGAAACGACCTTCATGGTAACGGATGGCCGGTGCCCAGATACCATTGCCATAAACGCCTTTTTTACCCTCCAAATGGAACTCCGGACCCATATCCAACTTATTGAAAACATAAGTCATGAACTCCCAGTTCACCAAGTCCTTGGAACGGAGCAAGGGAAGTCCCGGCATGGCATGCATGGAACTGGCCACCATATAGAAGTCCGTACCGACACGAATCATGTCCGGGTCTGTAAATTCATCGTAAAACAACGGGTTGGTAAATGTGCCATTACCGTTATCTGCGGTCCACGAACGAGCCTGCAACCCGTAACTTATACTCAGAAATATAAAAAAATACAAGAAATGCTTCATGGAGACTCTGTTTTTATGATTTTATTTATTTGCTGAACATCCAATAATCGAAGTACATCAACCTTCCGGGTTGGTTGCCTTTGCAAATGAAATACAAATCATGTACCCCGGTAATTCGCTCTATTTCGGAAGAAACCAATGCCCAACGGTTATCCCCTCCGGTCATAGGCACTTTCAACGTGGCCAACAACCGCCCTTCCCGACTGTCGGCACGCACTTCCATCGTCACACCGCCGTTGTGCGTCGTGCCCACACGGGCCGTGATGTGGGAAGCACCCTCTTCGCGGAAATCCACGTCCCTCACTTTAATATAAGCCCCGTCCTTCATGGCATTGACAAACACACCGACTTCCTCGTTCTGGGATGCTTTCATCCATTCGGAAAAAGCGATGGTTTCCGCCTCCGTCTTGCGGAAAGGATTCAGCGTCTCCAAACCCTTCTCTATCCCGGCAGTCATTTTCAGCGGAACAATCGAACCGTCTTTATTGAATTCCGCCTGTTCCACACATACCGAACGGGTAAAACCTCCGCCACCGGGCAAAGCTCCGTTGTGATAGAACAGGTAAGTATTCCCTTTATAGTCCACCATGCCAGGATGGTTGGTAAAGCTCCGCCCCTCGGTAGGCATCAACACACCACCGTACTTCCACGGACCTGTCGGGCTTTTGCTCGTGGAATAACCGAGATGCTCCGATATGGGTCCTCCGGCCCACAGCAAATAATACAAATCCTTGCGCTTGTACAGCCATGGCCCTTCTTCATACAACGTAGGACGCTCGGCCACATTGCCCTCACGCTTGCCGAATGCCTCCTCGGTCATTGGGACACGGACGATATCACCACTGTAGGAAATCATGTCTTCGTTCAGTTTCACATAATAGCAAAACGGATTTCCCCAATAAAGATAGGCCTGCCCGTCGTCGTCGATGAAGACCGTGGGGTCTATGTCTCCCCGTTTGCTCTGAGCCAACGGCTTGCCCAACGGATCGTGGAACGGACCATAAGGGCTGTCCGCCACGGCCACACCGATGGCACCGCCACCCGACTTCATCGTCACGGGAACGTAAGCGTAAAACTTTCCGTCGCGTTCCACGCATTGCATTGCCCAGGCATCTCCTTTTGCCCATGAGAAAGTCTCATAAGACAACACAGCCCCATGGTCGGTCCAGTTCACCATGTCGGTCGTGGAATACAGTTTCCATTCGTTCATAACAAACCACGTTGACGCGTCTTCGTCGTGACTGGTGTACAAAAACAACTTGCCGTCGTGTACCATCGGAGCCGGGTCGGCCGTGTACATGGTTTGCACAATGGGGTTCTGTGCCGCCAACACCATCGGCAACCCAACCAATCCCCCGATACAATGTCTTAACTTACCTATTTTCATATCTTTCTTTTTCATTTAAAACACCAATAATCAAAATTAAACAATTCATGGGGCTTTTTCCCTTTACACACGAAATACAAATCGTGTACTCCCGTTACGCTTTTCACATCCGTAGCAAATTCTCCCCAATTCTCCCATTCTCCGGTATAAGGAATGCGCAACGTACCTATCACTTCTCCGTCGCGTCCGTCTATGCGTAATTCCATCTCACCACCGTGATAACGGCTTGAAGCGGCTGCCACAAACCTCTTCGGCCCGGTTTCACCGAAATCCACATCGCGCACCTTGATGTAATCGCCATCGTGTATCCCGGTAATATATATTCCTCTCTCTGCCGAAACGGCAGAAGTCACCCCTTCCGACCACGCGATAGTCTCGGCTTCCGTACGGCGGTAGGGGTTCAATGTGCCCACACCCTGCTTTACGCCCTCACGCGTCATGTGCAACTCCGGAATCGTCCCGTCGGAACCGTAAGCAAACTCTTCCACACACACCGAACGGCAATAGCTGTGTCCGCCGGGCAGGGCATCGTTATGATAGAAGAAATAGGAACGCCCCTTGAAATCCACGATGCCCGGATGGTTGGTATTGCTTCCTTTCTCCGTCGGCATGACCACACCTTGTGCCGTCCATTTTCCTCCGGCGGACTTTGCCGTGGAATAATGGATGGATTCGGGAAATCCTGAAGCGTAAACCAAATAATAACGCCCCTGCCTCTTATAAATCCATGGTGCTTCCGTAAAGCCCCCTGAAAAAGACGAAGCGTCCTTCCGGTCGATGGCCTCGATTTCTCCATCCAACGACACCATGTCGTCTTTCAACTTGACTCGGTAACACACGCCATTTCCCCAATATAACCACGCCTGACCATCATCGTCCACAAACACGGACGGATCGAGATCGTCCCAACTGTGCTTGGCGTATGTCGTCATGTCGTTCGTCACCAACGCACGTCCCAAAGCATCTCTAAAAGGACCATAGGGGGTATCGCCAACGGCTACGCCAATGGACGAGCCGGGCTTGAACTTGTTCTGCGAAGAAATATACCAATAGAACTTGCCATTCCGCTCAATGCACTGTGCCGCACTGGCATCTCCCGCCGACCAATCGAAAGCACTCGTACGGAGCACCGCACCGTGGTCGGTCCAATTTACCATATCCGTAGTCGTATACAAGCGATACTCCCGCATCAGGTAGGCATTCCGGGGAGCATCCTTTTCGTCACACCCCACATATAAATATAAGGTGTCCCGGTACACCATCGGTGCCGGGTCGGCTGTATAATGCGTCTGCACTATCGGATTTTGTGCAGACAAAGCCATAGAAAACCAACCCAAAGACAAGGCCAACAATTTTTTTCCAACTTCCATTTTCTTCATCATTTCATCGTATAAAGATTATTTTACCGCACCGTCGGCGTTTACTGCATACTTCTTTACCTCTTTCGGTTCCTCCGGATAAGGATTGACCATCAGAGATACGTCGTCAGCCGTTTTGGGAGGTTGCGTCACTCCGTCCTTCGTCTGCTCCACGTACGCCATGGAACCATCCGGCATATAGTAAAGATAGTCCACACAAACGCTCCTGCGACCTGTGGCACCGGCCTGATTGCCGATCACAAGCGAGGCATTATGGTAGAACAGATACCATTGCCCTTTAAACTCCACGATTCCGGGATGTATCGTGAAACTGTTTTCCGCCATGCCTGTCAAAGCACCACGGTAAGTCCACGTCCCACCGATAGATTCCGCCGTGGCATAGTGCATCATCTCACGCCCCTTTCCCATCGAAGCATAAGTCAGATAATATAAATCTCCCCGCTTATGCAACCAAGGACCTTCCACGTAATGAGGCAAATCAAGCACCTGTATCTCCCCGTCCAACTCCGTCATATTAGGTTTAAGTTTGACTAAAAAACACGTGCCGTTTCCCCAACTTAACCAAGGTGTTCCCTCATCATCAATGAAAACCGTAGGGTCAATGTCATTCCACCAACCTCTTTTCCCATTCGGTGTCATGGCATCCGTAATCAACGGCTTACCGATGGCATCCTTAAAAGGTCCGGTCGGAGTATCGCCCACTGCCACACCTATTGCCTTACCGGGATAAGGATCGCCGGCCTGTGCTGTGGTATAATAATAGAACTTACCGTCTTTCTCCACTACTTGCGAAGCCCAAGCCTCGCCCACGGCCCACGAGAAATCTGTAGGCTTCAACACTGTCCCATGGTCGGTCCACGTCTTCATGTCTTTCGTGGAATAGCACAACCATTCCGTGATATTGAACATTTCTCCATCACGCGCCTCGTCGTGTCCCACGTAAAGGTATAGGGTTCCGTCATGGATCAATGGAGCCGGATCGGCCGTAAACTTATCTGTAATGACAGGATTGCCTTTCATCTCAAAAGTTTTTGCAGATTGCCTTTGCCCGTAGCCCCAAAGCGAAAGCATTAGGGCTCCGCTTAAAATCAAACATCTCCTTGTATTCATCTCGTGATTTTCTTATTTTTTCATTCAACCTTCTATAACTTCTTCTATGGATTTCTTCCATCTCCTCACTGCTTGAACAACAAAGGGAGGAACTCATTCAGGCAACGTCTCCACGTCAGCCATTCATGATGTGTACCGGGAGAGGCATAATATACATGGTTTATACCGGCCTCTTTAAGTGATTGGCTCATACGATCGCACCCCATACCCTCTTCCGTACCTTGTCCCAAGAAAAGTGTATGCACCTGCTTATTGAACTTATCAGCATCAGAAAAAACTCCACCATACACATCTGTTATATTTTGTCCCGGTGCCATCAGGATAGCTCCGCTAAAAGCCCCGATATGTGCGAACTGATCCAAATGGGTCAACGTGATTTGGAAAGTCTGGTGCCCTCCCCACGAAAGTCCGGCCATCGCACGATGGTCACGGTCTGTTTTTACACGAAACGTCTTCTCCACAAACGGTATAATGTCTCTCAACAGGATATTACCAAAAGAAGCACCGAACTCATCACGTGTCTCTCCTTTTTTTGTCCTGTGAATGTATCCGCAATCACCGTAATCCATTACCACAATCATAGGTTTGCATTTCCCGCTTGCTATCTGCCCGTCCAGAATATCGGCCATGTGCCCTTGTTCGTGCCACCCGCGTTCATCTTCACCCATACCATGTTGTAAATAAAGTACCGGATATTTACTTTTCGGTGAAGTCTCATATTCCGCCGGGGTATAGACAAAACAACGACGCACTTGCCCTTCCACTTCGGAATAGTACTGGCACTCACGCACCTGCCCATGGGCAATGGATTTGTTAAAAGTATAATATGCCGCCTCTTCTGGGGATTCCGGAACCTCTATTCCACTGGCCATACGTCCGCACCCGTAAAAACAATCGGAAGCCGGATCGGTTACCTGTACCCCATCTACAATGAAAAAGTAATAGTGGAAACCCACCACCAACGGGTCGGTCGTTACCGTCCACATCCCGTTGTTGTCTTTCGTCATAGGGTATTTCTTTCCACAGATATCTGCTTTCACGTCATAAGCCTCAGGAGCATACAAACGAAAGAGTGCCCGTCGTTGCTCGTCCACTTTCGGATATTCTGCCATTGGCACATTATAAATAGAACTTATCGCGGTTTGCGACCACGAGTTTTGCGTCCCACAAACGGTAATGGTTCCCCAAACAAAGGCCCACACTATTCTCGAATTCCATTTTCCTCTTTTCATATCTCGTTCTTATTAGTTCATAACTTTTGATTTCCACATAACATATACGTTTCCCACCTTTTCAAACACTAATGTCTGACCGACGGTGCACCGAAATAACTCGGATGTGCATTGTCCGGATTGAACACCAACTGTTCCAATACGATTTCCGGGTCTACCATATACACCTTAAACGTATGCAATCCCGGCTTTTCCACTTCAAACTCCGCCACAATCCAACGCAGATTGTCGAAGATTTCATTGCGGCAGAAACCATCCCCTTTGATCAGTTTCAGCGACTTGTTTCGCGGTGGAAGCGGTTTGAGTTTCGGGGATTTTTTCAAGTTCTTCGGGGTATATTCACTGAATGTGTCTACGAACCCCTGACGGGCATCCAACGTACGGACTATACCCCCATCCAAACCAAAAGCCAATCGCAACCCCCGTTCAGGCATCACATCCTGCGTGGGAAGGACACCGAGACAAACGGTCTGCGTCCCCGTCTTCGGGAAATACACCTGATATTCCAGACACGGAGCATCTTCGAAAGAAGTAGCCGATGGTGCCGTGACCGGAGACAATCCCATACATCCCTCTCCCCGTCCCAAATCAGGCAGGAAAGTCCACTTTGCATATCGTCCGGGGTGGCAGGCATTGAACTGCCATGCGGGAACGGAAAACTCATTTCCACAAGCATTTCCGAACCAATGTCCTTCCACTTGAACCGGCTGGTCAGCTTTCACGACACGAAGCCTTATCGGCACACGTTCCCTTTCCCTACAAATATAAAGTATACCTTCCGTCTCTCCAGCCTTCAGTTTCGTCCAATCTATACCGACCCAAATACGGGATTCCGTCTCCACCTTCCCTTTTCGGAGACTCACGTCCATCCAAGGTTCGTCTGTCTTGACCTTAAAATCGAATGTACCCGTTCCCCGATTAAAGATGTCGATGTAATACTTACGGTTCTCGAAATTATCAAAAACGGGGAGTTCCAATTCTCCTTCCGGCGATACCGTTTCGCAACCTTCCACAGCCACACCCATCGTAGGCTTTGACAAAGGCTCCACACGCACCACCTGCGGAACGGAATCTCTTTTAGGCATAGACCATTTGGTATATCCCAAATGAATGTCGCTCATCATCTTTTCCCACTTACCTCCGGCCAACACCTTATTATAATAGGCGGTCATAGCTGTATCAACCGTATACAATTCCTCTACTCGCCGCGCATAATCGTTCGCCGTCACGCGTCCCTGCCGAGCATAAAGCCGGTTTTTTGCTGCGGCCAAATAGATTTCCGCCACTCCAGCCGAAGCTTTGACCGGATAAAGCACCAACTGATAGTAAGCATCCTTATATGCTTGAGGCATGAGTTGTCCCACCGAGTCGGCTTCGTGGGCTAACGTACGCCACAAATCCGTCACACGGTCGGCCTCGCAATGGTTTACCACACTGAATATATTCGTAGACTGCACTTCAGGTTTCCGCCACAGATTATATTTGGAATAACGGGCCACCAACCCTGAAATTGCCTCCGCATGTGCTTCCCCGAAATTTTGCTGCGCCCACTGCCGCAGGTAATCATCTGTCTCATCGGCCTGTATCGCATCAGGATTCCAGGCATAACGCATAATAAAATCAATAGGCAATTCCTTGGGTTTCAGGTCTCCTACGTTCACAACCCACAAGTCATCTATTCCCGATTGGCAAGCTAAATTGAATTGTTCGCGCAACTTGGGTATGGTTGTGGTATTAATCCACCGGTCGTTCCACGGTCCGCCGTTCATATCGACGTGGTAGTACAATCCCATACCTCCTTTACGCCGCTGTTCCTGCCAAGGTCCTACCCTACGGATATATCCCCAGTTGTTATCACAGAAAAGCAGCATCACGTCATCAGGCACCTTGAAACCTTTGTCATAATACCGTTGCACCTCCGTAAACACAGCCCAAAGTTGCGGTATTTCGGCCGGGTCTTTTCCATGTACCCGTCCGAGTATTTCACGTTGTCCTTTAATGACATCCGACAATACAGCCATATTCTCCTCATCCGTGCCGCCTCCCATGGCTACATCTCCATCGCCACGCATCCCGATGGTCACGATACTCTCGTACTTACGACTTCGTTCCGCCCCTTCGACGAAGAAAGAATCTATACCCTCCTTATTCGTAGCATAATTCCAAGGACCGACCTCCTTCCGGCGTTTGGTATAATCTTTATGCGGACGCATCATCGGTTCATGATGCGAAGTACCCATCACGATACCCATATCGTCTGCCAACTGTCCGTTCGCCGGGTCATCCTCATAAAACGAACTGGCCCACATGGCCGGCCACATATAGTTGGCTTTCAACCGAAGCAACAGTTCGAACACGTGCGCATAAAAACGGCTGTTGAACCCACCGAACTTTTTGGAAGCCCATCCCCCAAGGCTCGGCCATTCATCGTTCAAGAAAATACCACGATATTTCACTTTGGGAGAATCTTGCACATAACGTCCCGGTTTCACATACAATGCCGCATGCCGTTGTGCCGGTACGTCGGCAAAATAATGCCACGGCGACACACCGATTTTTTCCGACAGGTCGTATATGCCGAAAATAGTACCACGCTTGTCGCTCCCTGCTATCACGAGATTTCCGTCTACCGTCTGTATCAAATAACTTTCCCATTTTCCTTCAATGGCCGACACGTCAAGCTTCCCTTGCTTCACCCATTCATCGATTTGCCTATTCCTGCCGATCGTTCCGGCTACCACCACTCCCCGTTCTGAGGACAAAGACAGACTGACATCAGCCGCCGTACCAGTCACTCTTCCGATATCCGTACCCAAATTACGAGCCGCAAGCCGTACTCCTTTATAATCCGCCGTATCCACACAGATCGTAGCAACCCGGCCATCGGCCGAAAGACAGAAAGCCCCTACAGACGGCTTAAAAGAAATATAATCCACTTGCATAGCCCGTGCAAATATCATCCCCCCAATAAAGAAGAATGCACAGAGACACATTTTCACGATATTACTTTTCATAACCTAACCCTTTTGTTTCTTTGCAAAATTACGCTAAAAGCCCGTTTCTAAGTTCTTTGTATGTATCACACTTTTGCGATAAAGTAACAAAATCCTTTCATTTCTTCCATTTATGCAAAAAAATGCGCCGGGAATCACTTCCCAGCGCACTCCGCATTCTAAATCTAACTAACATTATATGAAAAGACTTATTCCTTCTTTTTCACCATATATCGTCCCAGATGCTCACATTGGCCTGAGAACCGTATTCGGTATCGCTTGGGCTTTCATTCACTCCGGGTAGCGAGTTCGACGCCATCATGACATGCCTGTCACCATCCAATCCCATGACCTCCACTGCGGGGGCTTGATATGTTTTTTTCATCTTGTTTTGTTTTTATGGGTTATTACTTATTTTACGATTACTTTCTTCACGCTTCCGTCCGACAGTTTCAGCAGGTTGATGCCCTTTGCCGGAGCGTCCAACTTGCGGCCTTGCAGGTCGTAAACGGCTTCCACAGTGGCCGGCCCTTCGGCAGCGGCATCGTCCACACGGGTAGTGCCTGCGTTGTCGAAGCTGACAGACAGCGACTTGGCGTTCACAGCGGCAGCGGTAGGCAAGGCGAGGTAGGCCGTGAAGGGGGTTACCCTCTGCTTCCCGCCTTCGGCCACCTTGTAGAAAGCCGTCACGTCATCCTGCGTCTGAAGCACGTAGCTTCCTTGTGGAGCTGTAATACCTGATTCGTACACACCGTTCAGGATGCCGTTCACCAACGATGCGGGGGTAGCCTCCACGGTCACGTCCTCTGCCTCAAACGTGCATTCGCCGTCACCAGCCAGCAATACGGGCTTGTTGGCGGTAACCGTTACCGTTTCCTCGCCTGTCACTACGTTGTTTTCGTCCACGCCCGTCAGGTTGTATGCCTTGCAGCTTTCGGGCACGGCCACTTCAAAAGGAGATACGAATGTGCCGAAGTTGGGGCCTACCGTTTTCTTCACACTGGCAGCCTCTACTGTAAAGCTGTATGGAGTACGGAAAGAGTATCCGCTTTCCAAAGCCAAGTTGGCACAGGCATAAGTGCCGTCTTCTCCCTTGACCAACACGTTCTTCTCGTTGGAAAGCTTGGAAACGTCGGACACGATGAAGAGGCAGTTCGGGTTGGCGGTCTCCAAAGCAATAGGAGTGAAATTGTTCAATCCGGTAGCACCAACAATCGAAGCACCAGATGCCGCCATCTCTTCTTTCATTCCTATTGGCCACAAGCCAAATCCACCAATGGTATAATCAGCATTGCTCAAAGCCGTTATGTCCGAAATGGTAACATTGGTACCGGCATTAGCTTTCGCGCCCATCAAGTAAGCCTTCCCTGCACATTGAGCCTTGATGCCAGCGATGTCAATCACAGCGTAATCCTTCCCCTCCACAGGAATGGGATAAATCGTTAACATGGCATCATCAGTACCTGTAACACCCTCATTGAAATGCTTGGCAGACATAAACCAGAAACGCAAATTGGAACAGCCGTCGCCCGGATAAACGCGGATTTCCTTATAACCGTCCAAATCGGCATAAAAGCCACAAGCCTGCACATTATTACAATTTCCATAAACCTCGGCTGTTTCTTTTCCCACATTCCATAATGGGGTAACAACACTTCCCGTTGCTGCGTCATAGAAAGGCACATCTTTCAGTACCACGTCATTTCCAGACACTGTCAACATACCTTTTTGCAGACAAATGCTACTGATGGTTACTTCCCCTTCTTTACTTTCGTCAAAGCCCAATTCAATGGCAGAGGCGTGGCAAAGCTCCTTGCGATATTTATCTTCGACTGTGGCACCTGCACGCGAACCCCACCAACCTTGAGACCAATCATTACTTCGGAAAGTTGTCGTAGTCCATAGGCCTGTGGTCGTTTCATTACATTCAACCTTAAAACTTGCAACATCCGATAAATCCACGTCATCCAAAAGCAATTTTATATTGGCTGCATCAGTTCCTCTCTTAGTTATCTTGCCTGTTTCCACGTCTACTGTAAGGCCATTGGCAAAGTCTGCCAAATCCTGAGGACGAATATACGCCTTGCCGTCCTCATCGAAGTCCAATGACAAAGGCGGCACCAAAGATACGGATTTGACAACCACGGAACCTGAATTACTATTGGTATTCAAACGAAATTCTTTCACTTGTGCTAACTTCTCTTTATCATATGCCGACAGGTCAACGACCAAACGTCCATCGGTTTCCCAAGCGGCCTTATAATTATAGCCAATTAAAGTTTCATTATTCTCCAATAACAAGTCCAGACGAAAACCGGGCTTACTATCATCTTCCGAATCGCCATCGGTCAAGTCTTCCGTTTCCAATACGACCAAGGCATAGCCAGAAAGGTCACCTGTCAAATCAGGAAACGAGATACGACCGTCATAGCTAAAAGTCCAAGTAAAAACATGTGTTTCCGAATCCCACTGGGCATTTGCGCCGCTTGGTTCGACCAAACTCAAATCAGCGGTTTTCCTACTCGTAGCCCTTGCCGCGCTCCCCAACCCTAAGACTACTAACATGAATAACAAAAATCTTCGTAACATTTCTCCATACTTTTAGTTTAACAAATTTACTGGAACAAAAATACGCAGGAATAAATCTTTTCTGTTTATTCCTGCGTAACGGATTTTTGCTATTTTGTAACAAATGTGAGAATATTACATTTCACATAGTTTTTTGTTACGTAAGAGACCATAGTTTATGGCAGTCCCTCAGTAACGTCCTCATCCTCTTCTCTTTCCGACTCTGCTTTTGTCTTGGCATTCTTACGGGCATATTCGGTAGGCGTCATGCCGAAGTATCCTTTAAAGCACGTAGAAAATGTAGATACAGACCTGAACCCCGTAGCGATAGCCACATCGGTAATATCGAAATTCTTCCCGGCCAAAAGTTTAGCCGCCTGCGAAAGACGGATATTCCGTACGAAGTCGCGTGGAGTCAATCCTGTGGCATCTTTCAGCCTGCGGTGGAAATGAACCCGGCTGATACCTATTTTATCGGCAATGAACTCCACACTCAAATCAGGACTGGAAATATTCTCGTTAATCACCTTCATCACTCGTTCCATCATCTGGTCGTTCGGAGACACTAATTCTATTTTATCCATTTTCTCTTCCTGTAGGGCTACACCGTATTTACCCTGTAATCTTCGTTTATTTTTCAATAAGTTCTCTGCGGTCTGCCGCAAAATATCGATATTAAAAGGCTTGGACATATAGGCATCAGCTCCTGTGGACAATCCTTCCAGCCGGTCGGCATCTTCGCTTTTAGCCGTCAACAGAATCACAGGAATATGGTTCGTATTGAAACTCCCCTTGATTTTGCGGCAAAGCGTAATACCGTCCATGACCGGCATCATGACATCGCTCACGACCAAATCCACTTTCTCCACGTTCTGGATAAGGTAATCCCAAGCTTCCTGCCCGTTACTGCATTCACTGACATGATATTCCCCGGCAAACTCACCATGCAGATAACGCCGTATCGTCGTCTCGTCCTCCACGACCAATATACGTCCGTGCTTACTTCCTCCTTTCTTTTCTTCCGGCAATTCGGCTACCGTCTCTGCCACATGCTCTGCCTCCAAGGGCGCGGAATAAACAGCTTGGGGCATCTTGTCATCCGAAATATCCTCCAGCAACTCCAACGCCTGAGGCATCTGCACGATGAAACGCGTACCCTGGCCTTCGGGATTGTTTTCTGCCCAAATACGCCCCTCATGCAGCTCTACCAACAATTTCGTCAGATTCAATCCGATACCGGTACCGACATAATCTCCGCCCCATTTGCCTGAATAGAAACGTTCGAACACCCGGCTCTTCTCCTGATCGGGAATGCCCACACCACTGTCCGTCACCGAAAGCCTGAAATCCCGTTCACCGGGTATGTCACCGCTCACGTCTTTCAACTCGATGGTGACCACACCGCCGTCGGGAGTGAACTTAAACGCATTCGAAAGCAGGTTCATCACCACCTTGTCAAAGTTTTGCGGATCTACACAAACGTCCATTCGTTCCATGTCATGTACAAAGGTGAACGTAATGCCGCGATTATGAGCCGTGGTTTCGAACAACTCATAGAGATTATTGACGAAACCTACCATCTCTACTTTATGATACTTCAATCGGAACTGTCCCTTTTCTATCTTACGCGCATCCATTAGTTGGTTGATCAACCGGAGAATACGCTGGGAATTCTGATATATGAGCGAATAACTGCGTTGATGCGTTTCGTCTTTGTCCGACTTCATCAACTTCATGAGCGGACTGAGAATAAGCGTCATCGGGGTACGTATTTCATGACTGATGTTCATAAAAAACTGAATACGCGCTTCATTCAGTTCTTCCACCTGACGATGCTTTTCAAGAATCCGTTTGGCCTTGAAATGTTCCTTGACTTGCAAAAGTACCACATAAAAGATAAAAAGAAGCAGCACGAAATAGACCATAACGGCCAGTGGGGACAAATACCATACGGGATGTACCATCACCGTCAGTTCCTTCACTTCGGACGACTCCCCGTATGCCTCGGCTTTCATACGTATGCGATAGGTACCCGTTTCCATATTGATAAAGGATATACGGTTCTGCCCGTACTCCAACGCAATCCAATCGCCATTGTTGATACAGTAGTAATACGTCACACGCCGGTTGCTGAAACTCATCGTGGAAAGTTCTATACTGAACGACTTGTCACGATGGGAAAGATTCACCTCGTCCACCAACGGAAGCCAACGGTCTATAATCGTGTAATGTCCCGAACGGTCACCTGCATGCACCGGCTTGCCGTTGACATAAAAATCCACCATGCGAAGTTCCACTTTCTCCATCCCCGCTTGCTTCCCCACATCCGACGGACGGAACAAAGTCAGTCCGTTGATACCACCGAAATACAGCATCCCGTCCTGAGAATAAGAAGCCTTTACGCTAAACTCGTTTCCTTGCAGTCCGTCTTCGATGTGGTAATTGTCAAAGGTCCCTTTCTCCGGATTAAAACAGGTCAGGCCATCGTCCGTGCTCACCCATATTTTCCCGTCGGAAGCGATTTCTACGCTACATGTGGAATTAATAGGCAACCCGTCTTCCACGGTATAAGTCTTCACGCTTTCGTTCGCGATGTCGAAACGCACAAGTCCTAATGTTGTGGCAGCCCAAAGCACTCCGTCGGCATCCACTTTCATGTCGCGCACGCTGCTTTTAAGCATAAACCGCCCCCGTAAACGGATGTCTCCTCCTTTGGACAAAGTGAACACCTCCAACCCGTCGGCCGTACCCACATAAAGGAAATCACCATGTACCAACAGCGTCCTCACATAAAGGTTTCTCAGAATCTGATAAGGGTAGACCACCGTATTATCGACCAACATCTTATATTGTGTCAACTCTCCCGTAAGCAAACTGTAACGGAACAGCCCGCTACCCATCGTCCCTATCCATATATTCTTATAACCGTCTTCCACCATCGTGTAAGCATTCGGTATTTTATTTCCGTCCTTCACCCACGCGCCGAGGTTGACGCACTCTCCGGTATGCTTGTCCATCTTCGCCACACCCGACCACGAAGAACCCAGCCATAACGTCCCTTCCGAATCCTCCAACATGCTCATCACCGTGGAAGGCATCGTCTTCACCACACCCGGTTTGAAATGGACACTGCTGCTGCCATCATGAGCCAGATGATACACCCCGCAGTGGTCGGCCGCCAACCAAAGGTTTCCATGTCCGTCGCCGGTGATAGCCGTCACACAATTCGTACCGATCGTGTTCTTCAGTACCGAGCGACGCCCCACGTATTCAAAACTGGTCGCCATGTCGGGCATCACCAATACGCCTTTCCAGTAGACTCCGACCCATGTATTGCCATCGCTGTCCACAATGGCATCCTTCACGTTAGACGTAGCCAGGTTATATTCATACGTACGGATATTGCTCTGCGTAATAAGTCCGGTGGCTTCATCATAGATTTTCAGCCCGTCACCGTCGGTAGATATCAATATCTGTCCTTCCAATCCGGGATTTATGGAAGCCATCACGTAACGGCGGCTTTCCGGAAAAACATCATAAAAACGATTTTCTTTTTCGGAATAACACAATAACCCGTCATGAGCCGTGGCCAGATAAAGATGTCCGGACGAACTCTGACAAAGTTCAATAGCCCCGGGATAGCTTGCCACCCGACGGAGTTTTCCACCCTTCGAACAATGTATCCCTCCGTCCGCATCTACAAACCAGACTCTCTTTTCACGGTCTTCAAATATTTGCAAAAGAGTGACCTTAGCCGGCGGAAAATCTCTCATTTCTTTCAGGAACTTCTTTCCATCCTCATCCTCACACAGGTGATAAAGTCCGTATCCGGCCGTACAGACATAAATAGAATCTCCGCTCAGTTTGGTCATCGAAATCACATGGGCATGGATGGTGTCGCCCCCGGCTACGATAATAGGAACATCGGTAAACCGGTCCGTATCATAAGAGTACATCTGCACACCGTACTCCATTCCGACAAGCACAGAGCCGGGTTCCACTTCCAACGCACAACTTACCATGTCATGCCCCAAAGTTCCGGCTTCACCTTTTTTATGCCTATAAACATTCATCTTCACACCGTCATAACGGTTTAAGCCGCTTTGCGTAGAAATCCACACATTTTTCCGGCTGTCTTCCATGATGGAACGGATACAGGTGTTCGACAGTCCCTGATCTGAAGTAAAAGAGACTGGGTTTTGTGCTTTCATAAAGACTCCCGACAGTCCCAAAAGAAAGCTTAAGAGATTTTTTTTCCAATTCATAGATTTAGATATAAGCTTTAATTAAACAGTATTCTTCATTTGTACTTTCTGCATTGTGTTCCGGTCTTGAAAACGCTCCGCCATCGGTTTATCTCTTAAGAAGAGAGCAACCATTACACAAAGTTATAGGAAAAAAACTGATTTTAACTCCATTCCAAAAGATTTTTTTTCGCAGCATTTGAAAAAAAGAATTTTTTGTTATGCAATAACAATTCGTCTGGGGCTTCTTCAAACCTTATTATCAACTGTATATATCATTGGGTTGCTCTCTTCTTAAGAGATAAACTTCTATCTCCACTGACACTCAACGTCCAAACCTTTTTTCGCACCGTTCGTATCCCTTGCAAAACATCTCCTCCGACAACAACCGCATTTTACTCTGCGATACATGATTTTCCAAACGCATGAAGAGCCTTTCCGGAAACAGGAAATCTGTCTCCCTATACCTCCCCAGGATTTTTGCAAAAAGACCTTTCATCTTTCAGGTTACACGATAATCTCCTCATTACATTGGTGTTATAAACTGAAAGATGTTTCAGGCATCCTTCAGGCAAGCCTCATTTCGTTCGGCTAAGAATGAAAAATCGTTTGGCTGAAAACGAAAAATCATTCGGCTGAGATTGAAAAAACGTTTGGCAGAGAACTTTTCATCGTTCTCTGCCTTGAAAGAAAACTGAAGGATACTCTCTTCATCCTTCATTCCGTAATAAATTATATTACAACCGGTTACCCCATAACCTGAAAGATGAAAGGTCTTTTTGCAAAACTCTTGGGGAGGTGTGGGAGATGACGGATTCCCGACAAGTACACAAATTATAAATTTGTTCGACAATTTGCGAATATCAAACAAAATAGGTATCTTTGCCCTCAAACAGGCCAGGCACTATGTTTATAGAATTCGATAAAGACTACCTGCGTGAATTGTTCGAGCAAGGACGCACAAGCGACAAAAAGCACCGCTATCAGCCCGAAGTTATAAAAGGGTATCAAAAGGCGGTCGCGTCTCTTAAACGTGCCATCAATGTTGAAATGCTGTACCGCCTCAATTCGCTTAATTACGAAGTGTTGAAAGGAGACAAAAAAGGCATTTCATCGGTACGGATAAACCAACAATACCGACTTGAATTTACCGTTAGGGACGTAATGAACGAACAAATAATAACCGTGTGCCGATTGTTGGATATTAGCAACCATTACAAGTAATCGATATGGAAACAACAAAGAGAATCTATGCGCCGCACGAGTTGCAACCTTCCACGCCCATACATCCGGGCGAAATACTGAAAGACGAGTTAGAGGCACGGGGGCTTTCACAGCGGAAATTCGCCCAAACGATAGGCGTTTCATATTCCGTGTTTAACGAGGTTGTAAACGGCAAACGCCCCATAACCACCGAATATGCCTTGAAAATTGAGGCGGCAACGGGTATAAATGCCGAATTTTGGCGGGGGATGCAATCCGACTACGACATGCAGACAGCCCGGCACGATGGCAAGCTGTCCGCAATCTTGGAAAACATCCGCAAGGTTGCGGCGATGCTTTGACAAGCAAGCGAATAAAAGCCCGTCGGAAGGCCGTTTTCCGCTTGCGTGTCCCGTTTTTTTCTTATATCGAACTCACGTTACTTACAAACAGTCTTCGTTGACGTTCCTTTCCGGCTCTTTACATTCACGATGTAAAGTCCCCGGGGTATACGGTTCATATCCCAAACATAGCTTCCATCGGCCGGACCATCGCTATGAACCAAACGGCCATCATGACGGTAAATACCCACTGTAAACTTCTCGTCTGGCCATTCCACCTTCAGTTTTCCGCTTCCACGTTCGAAGAAAATCCGGCAAGCCTCATCATACTGTACGTTTCCGTCCACAAACTCCGGTTCTGAATCCATATTTTTCTTTATCCGTATCATCGTCAGACCTCCACACACACCCACCTCATCCGAATGAGAGACAAGGCGTAAAGCCAGCAACTCATCATACGGCGAGGAACCTACCCCCTCTACCGTAAAACTCTTTGCAGTCTCGCCGGGAAGAAAAACCATTTCGTCTGTCGAAAGGATGAAGTCTTCTCCGGCCCGCGCTTCTCCGGCCACAGGCTGCAAAGCCAAACGTAGTTCTTCCCGATAAGCATGTGAAAGCCGCACTGTGAAAGACATCTCTGCTCCCCTTTCGAGGCATGAAGCATACGCGTCAAAACCGGCTTGTACTGCGAAAGGGTCATTCCTCTCTTCCGGCCCCGTCGGAACCGCCCCATACACCGGATATGCCCCCAAATCCACTCCGCCATAACCGTATCCTTTAGCCCGGCTACCCTCTTTCAGCGTGAAATCCTCCTGTCCGTAGGTCATCGAGACAAATCCGGGGGACGTTTCCAGATTGCCTTCTCCACCGAGACGTGTCTGGAACGCACGTAACGACATTTCCCCACCGCATAATTTCAACGATTTCGTCTTTCCTGGCGTATATACCAAATTGTCGAGAAACACATGAGGGCCGGAATCGTATGCGGAATCGGAAAGTTCGACGTTATACCCCGAACAATCATACACGATGTTGTTGCGCAACCGGTCGCGCCGGGACTTATGGATGAAGAAACCCGTCTTGCAACGGAAAGCCACATTATTCGTCCATTGTGCATCGGCCGTCCACCCCGTTTCGTAACGTGCGGTCTGATAAGCAATCCCTTCCAGATTGGCTCCTATATTTTCCGACACCATGTTTTCCGCACACCGCGACTCATTGAATATAAAATCCCGGCAGGCATGCGCCCTGTTCCGGAGCAAGATGTTGCGGCTTCCGTCGCGATCGAGCCAAATGCAGGTAGGCACCTCTGTAAAATAATTGAAGGCAACAGCATTGTTCCCGTCCGACATATCCTGCACGTCGATGCACCGTGTGAAAAGGCTCTCTCCGCCCCACGAGCGTTTCTTGCCACTGAAACGCGTAAAAGAGTTCCGAGCCACCAGATTGCCGTTACATTGCTGTCCGTTAATGGATACCCCGTCCCCGATGATGTCTTCAAACACATTGTCCACCACCGCATTTCCACGGGCGTTCCCCATCCAAATCACAGAATTGGCATTCCATGCGGCCACCTCCGGATGCCCCAACCGTTCAAATCGGCAACGGGACACTACACACCCCTCGCTCCCGTTCATCGATACGGCACACTTGGCATACTTGAAATCCCGGAACGTGAAGCCACCGATCCAAACGTACTTCAATCCGGAAAGGTCGAACACCGCACTATAATCCCCTGGCAACACGTCGGGATGCCGCACTACCACCTCGCCCGTTCCCGGCAGAGGGCAAAATACGACAAAACGCCCTTCGTCACCGGAATGCCCGGGTTTCAGGCCGTCCGCCACATACAAACCACCGGCCACATACACAGTATCGCCGGCCTCGGCGAGGGTAGCCGCCGCTTGTATGTCCTTAAAGGGCCGAACGTGCGTCCCATCGCCTCCATCCCCGGCAGCGGCAGAAACGTAATAACCTTTGCCCTGCCCCTCCAACGCATGCAGCATGAAGGCCGAGAAGCATAAAAGGACCGCTTTCATCAGATTCAAACTTTTCATAATTCCTGTCTTATCAATTATTTCCCCACCCCAAGAAAGAGGGAGGCTTCCTCATACCGGCCGCCTCCCTCTTGTCTGAGTGAAAATTAAATATAAAGCTTATCTAATACCTATCATTTCACGATTACCTTCTTCACGTCGGTCGTTCCGTCTGCACGGTGGATCTTCACTAAGTTCACACCCTTCATCGGACGTTCGAGCTTCATACCGTCTACGGTGTAATACTCGTAAGACACGGCCTCCGCCACTTTCACGTCGTCAATGTTATCTGCATACGCCTTGGCATAGTCATAGCCTTCCAACGGAGCCTTGAAGAAGAGACGTGCGTCATCTGCCATGGTCTGGGTTTGCCAATTACCTTGGTCGCCTGCTTCCGGACCGGCATCATACCATTGACCGCTCTCATCCTTGAGGCAGAAATTCTTTCCGGAAACATACTTCTCAGCAATACCGATGGTCAGCACTGTACCTTCCTTTACTGTAACATTAGGAATGAGTGTTGGAGCACCTCCCCAACCTGTTTCATACTTAATATCACAACCCTCAAATAACACACGGATTGTATCATTGGGCGCATCCGAAGTCACCGCCCAGATATACTTATCAGGAACACCAGTCTCATCATTCACGGCATCGAAATAACAAGCACTATTTTTGTACGTGCGAGTGTCGAACAACACATCATATATACCTACCGGCAAATCGGTCAGGGTCTGGCAAATCTTGTACTCCATTTGGTAACCATGCAAACGATTATCGGCTACAGCCTTGTTTTCATTAGCACCCCAAGACCCGTCCACGGTCACAATCGGCTTACCTTCTAAAACATTCCAACCTGGCGTGTTCTCACTATTCACACTGTCATTAGCTACACTAATGTAAGAATAGAAGTTCGGGTTCTTCACGAAACCTGTCAGGTCGACACCGGAAGCCAAAACCTTATAGCCCGTGGCCGTAGTCTCATCCGTTTCCGTCTCGCTGTACAGCGTATCCTTCATCTCGTCTGTAATCTTACCTGTTTCTCCCAATATCTTATAAAGGGTCTGCCTGCTATGGTAAGCCAAGCTGGCTGCCAAATCATCATCGTCGTCCAAAGCATTCTGCGCGTCCGTAATCAGGCTTGCCGGCTCGGCACCCAACTTTTCTGCCATAGTAGCAAACTTCGTAAGACGGTAGGTCAAGGCATCCACACAAGACTGGATGTTGCCCACCTTGGCAGCTATGTCTTCCAATTTCTCTATAGCCTCGGACAAAGCTTCATCTTCCAGATCCAAGGAAGACACGCCGTCATATTCTTTCAACAGGTTTTCACCCTCAATATATTCATCAGCCATCACATATTTGGAAGCCGGGTCTATCTTGGCCATGTTGTCGCGCAAAGTCTGCATGTCTACATCATACGAATCCACATTAGCTTGGCGTGCCAACATCTTACCACACAAGTCATACAACTTCGCATTTATTTCCTCTATGGCAGACGGGCTGTTGAACGTACCGTTCTTGGCGGCCTCCAAAGCCTCAGCCAAGGCGGCCTTGGTCGTACCATTATAGATTTCGTTCTCCACACCCGTAGCCACCACCGTCGCACTGTCTATGGCCGCAGCCAACTGCGCCTTGTAATATGCCGCATCGGAAGGCTTGGTAATCAATTCCACGACCCCCAAAAGGAATTCATGGAAACCACCCTCGCTCTGGCAAGAGAACTTCAACATGTAATAACCCTCTTCTGCCACCGTGAACTCCGTAGTGGAAAGGGTTGTGCCCGTCACCTGAACATTTTGAGCACCCTCCACGCTCGGCTTGGCTTCCACACCATTGAACTGGGCTACCACCTCACCTTCTGCATCCGGATTGTTCAAATCAATCTTTTCGAGCGAGAAGTCATATTTCGGGAACGTGCCATCGGCAAAACCTTTCCATGCCGCCATGCGGAATGAAACCTGATATTTACGTGGAGTCAAATGAAGAGCCACTCCCGGATCCATTTCCGGATCCAAAGTGCCGTCGGGCATCACATAGTCTTTTACCTGTTCGCCATAAGTAGCCGTACCCACCGTACCGCCGGTAGCACGCCAATAAAGAGCCATACCGTTGAAATCACCGGTATAAGGACCCTGCAAACGGCATCCACCACCGCCAATGTTACCACCCCAGTTATAATTCCAAACTTCACCGCTTTCTGTCACACCATACTGGTGGATGGTTCCATTGTCGTTCGACAACCAACCTTTCGGGAAAGTACCGTTGGCATACGTGGCAAAGTCTTTAGCAGCAGAATAAACGAGTTCCGTTGTTCCCGTGCTCTGATCCGGCCCTACGGAGAAGTTAATGGTCTGTGGCTGCAATGCCTCAAAACCGCTCAACGCATTGGTCACATTGGTCACCACCAACTGGTATTCGCCATTCTCCAACGTGCCGACCGATACTACCACAGTTTTCGGATCCTCCTCGGACACCACGGTTGATTCATACAAATCGGCTACTTGCACGCCGTTCTGCATCAATTGGACAGACGCGATGTCCAAAGCCACGTCACGGTCGTAAGTCACACGGACTTCATTGAATGCAGAGGGATCCAACTCGAAGCTATGGTCTTCCGGCACAGATGACAAGTATACCGGGCCGTCCATCAGATAAGACATCTCTTCGATGGTCTCATCATAGTAAATGGCTTCGCTCGTGAATGGGAGCACTTTCATCTCGCTCGTCACATCCATGCTCGGACGTTGGTCGGTGGTATAGATGAGCGGGCAATCCGCATCGGGCGTGAAGCTGACTTTGATATTGGCACTCTCATCCTCGGCGATTTCATTCGCCATGAAAATATACATGTAACCATCCTTCTTCAGTTCCACTGAAGCCACTTCCATCTCTTCCTCGCCGTTCGTCACCTTCACATACGAATTGGGCAACAGATGCACCCCGATCGGGTCAGTGCTGGCAGAAGCCAACTGGGCGGCATTCGTAGGATAACCGAAGTCCACCTTGATGGCATCATAATTATACGTACAGCCTGCCATCGTGGCTTCTTCAATCTTAATGTCATCCAAAAGATAACGGCCAGGATTGTACATGTTGATGGTCAGGAAATACGTGTCAGGGAACGACGTATCATCACCCTTCCACCAAATCGTGTCGTTCTTCGAAGGGTCTTCGGGGTCATTCACGATGATGTCTTTGATGTTATCATCGAACTGGTCGAAGAACTTGTCCTGCACGGCCTTTCCGGAGTTGTAAGCCACGAACGACAAACGCCGCCAATCGCCCGTCATGATGCCATCCCTCCAATCGTAATAATACTGCGCACCGCTCTGCGACATCAAGGGAGCCTCCAACTGCTCGCGTCCGATGGAAAGGCTCGATTTGATGGCAGTGTTGATAGGATCGCCCCCGTCTGCCATCGTAAAGGTCTGGTCGGCCTTCACCCAAAACGACACACGGTAGGATTTGCCTTCCTCAATGGGCAAATAACGCAACTTCAAACCACGATGCCATTGCGAACCCTGTACCGTATTGGAGTTGTTCGCCTCCAAGGCATACTTGCCTGAATAAGTCTCTTCACACTTCTCATTCCACACATCCCCGGGTTGGAGATTAATGTGGTCACCGTAGAAGTCTGCAAATTGTGCAGAGTCTTTGTGATGGTAGAATTGGTCACCATCCTCAAAACCTAACGTTGCAATAACCTGAGCCTGGGCTGTCAAGCCGAATCCGGCAAGGCCGAGCAACATCAAAAAGTTTTTCTTCCTCATAAACTTCAATTTAAGATTAATACTAAAATTACTATATCTCTTTCTCTTCTATTCTTGTTGGATTTGAGATTCCGGCAGCTAAATTAGCCTTTGCCGGAATCTTTTCCAAAATATTTTGTATCATATACTTTCGTATTTGTAACATCTTTCAATCAGCATTGATTTACAACACATTATAGCATCAATCCAAAGGCAAATACCAATTACTCCGATCTGAAAGGCGACCATAAAGTTCTGTATTGAAACTATCATTCCCAGCGCGTCCGGCTATCTTCCGTGCCAAAAAGTCCGTGTCATCACGCCGGAGTGCTATACGCTGCAAGTCACCAAACCGCTGCCCCAAAAAACTCTGCTCCAAAGCCATCTCATCGCAAATCTTATCCTCTACAAAGAGTATGGAGTCTTCATGAGTGGCCAATCCTTCAGGAATGACATAAAGCGTATCGGCATAAGATTCACCACAGCCATAAGAATGAATTCCCTCCGTATTTACTGTTGTCGTAGAAGTGGACGACATATCCTGTGTAATGAAATTGTAAGGACTCCACGTCAACAAGTTACCTGCGCGCTTTTGTTCATCGGCACTGACATACTTGGACACAGTCCCGTCACTCAAGCCATACTTCAAAATAGCAAAAGCCGATTCGGGCAGCCCCGCACGGTTGTAAGCCTCGGCCATACGAAGATAGATGGACGAAAGCCGGTAAAGAGGGATTTCCGACAAGAAAGACGAGTTGGATGTCACAGGAAAACGGACTACCGTCTGAAAATCTTCCGAATAATCATCGCGACTTGCCGTGTACGTCGTCCTGACATTTGAACACAAACGCAAATCCCCCCTTTCCCGACTGTCATTATAAATCGTGTTCTCTCCCGGAGATATCGTATCACGTAAATTTGTAGTCGGATCCGTATACACCATCACGTAACGCTGCGCCTGCGACAGTTCCAACAACGACTGTGAAGAAGTCATCTCAAAATAATAACGGTTGTCCTCCGTAGAATTAAGGACATCTCCCAATCGGCTTACCACTCCATCATATTCACTGGTTTCCATCCGTATCCCAGCCAAATCGGTAGTACTTGAATAACTCGACGAATGGCTCTTGAATTCGTAATTCCCCCAATAGGCTTCCATGTTTCCAGCCGGAGCCAAAGGTTTGTCGGGATGCGTCAGATAGTCATGATAGTATTGTGCAGCCTCTCGGTAACGCCCAGCCCATAGGCAAAGGTCGCCCAACAAGACACGCACGGGAATGAAATAGCGGTCGTTTCCGGCTAAGGGAAAATCAGTTTCCACGTAAGGTTCCAAATCCGGAATGAAGTATTCACAAACCTGCTTCACATCATAAAACGGATAACGTGAAGGATCCGCTTCCACTTCCGTCATCAACGGTTCCGTAAAGAAAGGTACCTTACCATAATAAATGGCCAACTGCAAATAAGTCCATGCACGGAAAGCTTTCACTGCAGCATACTCCCGAATAAACACTTTCTCCCCACGCAAAGAAAGCATCGTATCGGCATGGGCAATATAATAATTACAGTTCTGAATGACGGCATAATAATCCTCCGGCGCATTATAACGGTTCTCCGCAGTTGCCGTGAAGTCTGCCAGTTCTTTCAGGTCGGTCGTGGCTGCTTCTGTCGCGGATGAAAGTTCCCCTCTCATTTCACCGAGGATAATCGTACGGTCGGCCACCACTTGCATTTTGTTCATAATGCCCAAAAGGGAAAACACCGTATCGTTAGGTGAATTCAGTTGGGGATTGAAGTCCACCAAACTTGAATCCGTATCCACACAGGAGGTAAAGGCTGCACCGGCACCAAAAGCCAATGCCAATACCATAGAAAATATCTTGTTCTTTTTCATGATTCGTTTCAATTGAATGTTACAAGTTAATCTTTACACCTAATGAGAAATTACGTCCTTGAGCCAACAGACCGCGGTCTATCCCTGCCGACAACACACTGTTACTTGAACTGAATTCAGGGTCAGCACCCAAATACTTCGTGAAGGTTAACAGGTTGTTGGCAGCTCCCCACACCGTAATACCCTGCAAATAGGTCGTACGGATGGGAAAGTAATAACTCAAGGTGACATTCTTCAGACGAAGGTAAGAACCATCCTCAATCCAACGGTCGGAGAAACGACTGTTGCCCGGTGCGTCCAAATAATAGGTACGGGGGATATCCGTGTTCTGGCCTTCATGTGTCCAACGGGACAACATGGCGGTAGTCTGGTTATGGAAACGCGATCCGCCTTCCAATAAACGGCGTTGGTAATTATACACGTCGTTACCCAAAGAATAGTTAAAGACAACGTCCAACGAAAGGTTCTTCCAACGCACGTTAGTGAAAATATTCCCGTAAAGGTCGGGATTGGGATCACCGATAACCTGCATGTCTTTTTCGTTAATCACGTGGTTGCCATCCCCGTCAACGAACTTCATGTCCCCTGCACGGTAATAGGTCTTCGCCCCAGTCTCATCGACCTGGTATAAAGCTGCGGCATCAGCCTCTTCCGTTGTGGAAAAAACCCCGTCTGTCTTGTAACCATAGAACACGCCGGCAGCCGTACCTACCTGTGAAAGCACATTGCCTCCGTAAAGTTCCGTAATAAACGAACCATTCGGCAAGGAAGTCAGCTCGTTCTTATAATGTCCTGCACTGGCTCCCAAACTCCACTTCCAGTCTTTCAAATCGATGACCCTGGCAGACAGGCTCACGTCGAAACCTTGGTTTTTCATCTCACCGCTGTTCTTCCAATTGGTCTTCAAACCACTGACATACGACAACGCACTCAAGCTAAGCAAATTGGATGTCTTACCATAGAAATAATTGAAGTTCACGCCCAAACGGTTATCCAAAAGGGACAAATCCAAACCTGCCGTCCAACGTGCCGTAGTCTCCCATTGCAATTGCGTGTTACCGATGTTGGCCATAGACAAGCCTGTCGACGTATTCCACATCTTCTGTCCCACAAAATACGTACGCGATGCCTGGCTTTCAAGGTCGTCGTTACCCACAAGGTCGAAACCCACATTCAGCCGCAAATAATTCAAGGCACGAGTACGGGGCATCCACGACTCATTGGTCAACACCCACGCTGCCTGCACTGACGGGAAGAATCCCCAAGCATAATTGCCGACCTTCACCCCGTCGGCAGCATCCACTCCGAACTTGGAGCTACCTGCCATACTGAGCGCGGCCGAAACATAGTAGCGCTCACGCCAGTTGTAATCGGCCGAAAGGTAATAAGTCATGTCCACCACTTCTTCTTCCGTACCGTCCGTAGATTTGTAGAGCAAACCATCCGACATGTTAGGGGTCTTGTCGTTACCGCTATTGTACCCCACTTGGGAATTCAGCTGGTAACTCGTACGTTGGTAACGCAAGCCTCCGTGCAAACCGAGCCAGTGCGCCTTGAAACGGCGGGCATAATCGAAATAAGAGTCACTCATGATAACCGTTTCGCGTGCGGCCAAAGCAGAAGCACGGTTCTGCAAAGCCTCGCCCACGCCTTTCACGTCAAAATCGGGCACCCCGTTCATCGGCAAATAGGCATTCTCGTCCGTATTCACCAATTGGAATGCGAAATGCTCTGAAATGCTCCAATAGCGGTTGATATTCCATTTCGGAGTCACGGCTAATGTGATAAGACGGTTACCGAAATAATTTTTGTTGTCACCGTCTCCGTTTTCCAGAATAAACAGAGGGTTGGCCAACGAATTCAAATAAGGTTTGGTCCTCAACACATCGAAAAGGTAATCATCAGCATCGGCCAAATAAGAAGAAATGTTCCCATTCGTGTCAAACGCATACGGACTGAGGAAAGGCGACTTGATCAGGCTCAGGAACCCCGGTGAAGAAATCACGCCGTCATCCAATGTGGCCGGTGCCCCGTCATCACGCATGTCGCGCGTCACATCGCTATAAGCTGCATCGAAACGTACTGTGAGGTTTTTCGCCAACACGATGTCAGAGTTCAGACGCAGATTGAAACGCGAAAAAGAATTGTTCTTCAGCGTGGCATCAGCCGCAGCATACCCTACGGACAGATTATAGTTGGCCACGTCATCCCCACCCTGCACGTTGATGCTATAGTTCTGGGTGAAGGCTTCCTCGTACACATGTTTCTGCCAGTCCGTATTGTTATGATATACATCATAGTAGTAGTAATTCGGATTCGTCTGCAAAAACTTGAAACTGTTATTGGTCGTACCCGTCGTTCCAATCAGTTCAGAAGCGTAGATACGATACTGTTCCCCATCCATCATATCCATCGACTTGGGCAATAATTCATAGCTTCCACCGATAGAAACATCTATTTTCGTAGCCATGCTCTTATTACGCTTGGTTTCGATGAGAATCACCCCATTCGCGCCTTTCGCACCATAAATGGCCGTCCCGTTCTTCAAGACCCTGATTTTCTCAATATCCTCCACCATAATATTCGCAAGGAGGTTGTTGAAGAAACCGTCATGGACGGAAGGAGCCGAAAGCCTCATATCAGTGATGACCCCGTCAATAACCACCAACGGCTGTGCGTTGGTACTGAGCGAGTTCAGGCCGTTCATGAACATGGCCACGCCCATGCCCGGCACACCACTACGCGTAATGGAATGTATATCGGCACCCAACTTGTTTTGAATCTGACCGTCAATACTGATTTCATTCGTGTTATAATCCACAGCTACCGTCCTTTCACTCGTAGCTGCCCCTGAAGTCGTATAGACCGGATTGAAGGCATCGCTGAAAATATAGGCATCCACCGAACCATTCCCTTTGCCGAGCGGCACTTGAAGGGAGTTGTAACCGTCTCCGCGCATCCACAAGGAAGTAACATATTCCGGAACCCGGATTACATAATCCCCCTTCTCGTCGGTCATAGCCGCATAACGTGCGTCATTGAAAGCAGAGACGCTGATACCGGCTGTCGGCTGCTTAGTGGCATTATCATAGACACGTCCTTTAATTTCGCGCATCGGAACTTCCGGCAACATGGGTTTTACCATCTTTGCAGAATCCCGTACCGTAGCCTGGGCAGATTCCTGATCCGCCTCTTGAGCCGCCACCGGAGCTGCCACGGCGGCCATCAGGCAAAATGTTGATAAAATATGTTTCATGGCACTATTCTTCTCTATTGGGTTTGAAATATAAACAATCAAGATACATCTCGCGGTTATACCGTCCGGACTCCATGCGGCTGATACTGCATTCCAATGTCAAATGCACTTTGGCATTAGGCTGGCCGTAACTACATACGGGAATGGTGAACGTACCAATCTTCACCGTATCCACCCGATATGGGTCGTTTTTCACCTCGTCCTCAAAATCGAAGCTTTGCTCTATGCCGTCTACCGTCTCGTAACCAATGGAAGCCTTGAATTTACATGGGCGGAAATTACGGTCGGTAGCATTATATACAGTACGAGGCAACACGACCGCGCAAATGTCATACGTTCCTGACAGCACAGAGGGAATCTGGAACTCCATAGTCCAATTGGATGAATTCGTACGGGGAGAAATCACCAGATACCCATCGGAAATACTGTCTGCGGCAGAAAAACGTGACGCATAGGTGCAATCCTTGTAGTCCGTCATCATGCTTTCATACTCGGCTTCGGTCTTCACCGGATAGAAATATATGTCTTCTGGCTTGAACGGCCATTCATGCAAGTTATAGATTGCCCCGTTGCTGCAAGCCATCGTGTCACGCACGAAATCGGAAGAAAAGATACCCCCGGAAGCCAACGGATTATAGTAGACATGCCTCCGCTCCTCGTCATACTTGCTATATGCAATGGAGCATACGGAATCTTCCATGTGCGCACAACCATATTTGCGGTTATACACCAAATCCCGGATAACGGCCTGATGGGCATACAAACGCTGCAAAGAATCCGCCTGATTCACGCTGCCGTAATTGAAATAAGACAGCGCCTCGTTGTAAACCTTATCCCACACCCGATTTTCGGGTACCAACATAATAAAACTACTGTCTTCCTCGTTTATGCGGTCAAACCTGCCAAACAATATGTTCGTAGTACGCATCACAGAATCGGAATAGACGATGTTGCCATCTACAATACCGCTTTGTATACTGGCATTTTCATCCAGTTCCAATTTCTCATAACCTTTGAAGAAAGAACCGACACCGGAATATCCCGACAAAGTAGTCAAAGCTTCATATATATTATATAAGTAGGGGACTCCACCTGAAAGCACGTGCAAGACTCCGTTCTTCGCCGCTCCATTAACTCTCCCCGAAGCATACGACACACCTTGGAAAGAACCCGGAACTGCATCAAGGTATTTGTTATTGAGCATAAGGACCTGCTTTTCGTCCGTGCTGTTAGTTATGAAATGCGCAATATGATTCTGTACAAAGTGCTGCCCGCACATAGAATCGCCCGACACAGTCTGGCATTCCGCCAACAAAGAGTCCACATTGAACAGCCCGTCCTTGGGAGCCCAAACAGTAAAAGTCTGGTCGCTGGCCAACAAATCTGCGTACGTCACTTTTGTAGGCTTATTATTGCTAAACACATGCGTGGCGCGAAGCACCTTGAGAAAATCACCCAAATCCCCCTGCTCCTCCATCACTTGAAGAAGGGACTTGTCGGACACTGGTCGGCCTTCATTACCATAATGTTCGTCCCACGTATCGGTACACGCCACTGCCGCCAAGGCCACTGCCGCTACCGCAAACATCTGTATTTTATTATTTGTTTTCATATACCTGTTTTTTATATTTACCCTATATCACCTCACATTAATGGGTGTCCTCGGCTTCCACCCCGGCATAGATGCTCTTCGGCACAATCTCGAAATAATTGATAGGCAACTCGGCCTGCGGGTTATCCACTACCAATTTAATCCGTATGTAGTAATCCTTTTCCGGACTCATATTCTCCGTAGTCAAAATCTTACGCAATTTCATCGGCTGTGCCCTCAGGATGTTGGCTCCGCCTTGCGCCCAAGAATCCATATCTTTCATGTAACCACGGTTGCGCATAGCCTTGTCGATGGCACGATTACCTTCCTCGTCGCCCGGAGTGTCTGCCACCCATCCAATCAAGGGATCGATAGGCCAAAGTGTAAAGTCGATGGGCAATCCCATAGGTAACAAGCCATCCGGATCCGTACCAAAATATACCTGTACCTTTCCACGCATATCACCCCAACCATAGGCAAAACGCACCTCATAAGTTCCCTCTTTGGGTACCGGAAGCAACTTGAACGTCACGTCGAATTGCCCCACCATGTCGATACAATCCGCATAAGTCACCATCCATACGTCACGCTTACGTAAAGTCATGGTCGGGGTCTTGCCATGGAAATCCCAACCTTCGACCATCTTAAATCCTGTGGCACGTTCCGTATTTCCACGCGCCCCGCAATTCATAAACTCCGGAGAAAGCGTGGCCGCCATAATACGGATACGGTCATTGAAAACCACGTCGCGTGTCTCCTGATTATAATCCAAAACTTGGTCGACATAATGGTATATACCATTCAAAGCTTGTTGATCCACGTCACCGATTTCTGAAGGAGAAAGTACTTTAGTACCCCGAACCGTATAGCGTGGCCCCACTCCCTTACGGTTGATAAAAAGCCCGTCGGACGGTGTGCTCATCTTCATGATAGTACCTTTCAACATCGTGGCATACCAGTCTGTGCAATCAATCAAATCCGTCTTGGCGCATATATTTTTGATGTCACCCGACACGGTCCAATCGTTATAAGCCCCGTAATATGGCAACAAATGGTAAGAAATGAAGCGGTTCAAGGGATTCTTACGGTTCGTCCAATCGTCGTCATACAATCCTGCATCTTTAGGAAACATTTGGTCATACACCTGCTTGGCATGTGCTTTCAAATCATCCAAATCATGTATTCCGTTGGCTGCATAAACTTCGTCAGTCTCCACGAATGCCGTATAACGCTTCATCCGCGTACCGACATAACGCATAGCATATTGCGAACCTCCGGTATGGATGATTATATCCTGATTCACAGAATCTTCACTACAGAAATAAGTAGGGTCGATATACTGCTTCAACGAATCACACAAACCCGTCAACACAAGTGCTTCGTTGAAAATGGAGATAGTGGAATCTTCTGCCAACAAATCCGGCAACAGGAACGACTGCGGCACGATCACGCGGTCAAGCGTATGCACCACACCATTTTCCACAGAATCGTCCCGTACAACCAAACGCGCACTCTTGTTGATGTAATAAATCACATTATTGTTGTTCAAGGCATCCGAATCACAAGAAAACGTCAGATAGCGTTCATTCATGTTTGCCGTCGGAATATTCCCGTCTATCAAGTCCGTTGTGAAATAGGCTTGGTTGATAATATGGTTCCATGACAAGGTATCACATTGTTCCTTTGTAAGTTGGTCCACACTTTGAATACCCAATTCATGAAGATATCGCTCCACGGCCTTATTATTCGGAGCCAAACAAGTATAGCTCCCGTAGGCTGCCATCATGCCATACATACCAGAACGTTGGAGAATGGCTATGAAGTCGCTGAATTCACCGGAACGGTTCTGAAGGTAATCGGTTACCATCTCTCCCGTAAACGTATAATAGTTCTCTGGCAAAGGTTCATCGGAACAAGAAACCGTAAAAGCCGGAATGGCGCAAAATGCCAACACGAACCGTATCAATATTTTATCTATCTTTTTCATAATTCTTATTCAGTTGTGTTTATATTATCATTCTTATAAGCCGGATTCTGTACTAGATAAGGATTGGCCTTCAACTCATTTTCATGGTACGGGTAATAAAGGGCATCTTCTGCGGAAAGACGGATACGGAGCGCAGCCGTGTTCTCGCTGAACTTCTGCATAACCTTATCCAACATGCGGGTGTTGGAACCTTCACGGCGGCAAAGGCGTACCAAATCAAACCACCGCTTGCCTTCGAACATCAATTCACGCTGACGCTCCTCCAACACAAGATTCTCCATGCCCAAGCGCGACGTGCCATAATCCTCAAAAACCAACGTGTCCGTAGTAGCCACACGCTTATTATTGGCCCGCTTCCATACGGCAGACACACAGGAAAATGCTGACCGGTAACGCGCTTCCTGTTCCGGTGTCAACGTGGAACCATCTGCCACATTGCCTGCAAGCTGGACTTCTGCTTCCGCCTTCATCAGCATCACGTCCGTGAGCCTATACACAATCCAGTTTGCCACATTAGCCGTACGCCTATATTCAGTTACCGTAGGTGCCGTTCCGGTCGTCGTATTCGTACGGAATTCAGCCCCTTCGACCACATATTTGCGAATGCTCACCGTGGATTCTCCGGACATGTTCTCAAAAGCCCGGCAGTCTGTCCTCTTAAAATAGGAGTTTGAACCTTCTGCCACTTGGGCATTCAAATACGGGCACGCTGCAAGTTGCCCCACGTTAGAACTATTGTATGCTCCAAACAAATCTTTCGTCAAAAGATTCTCGCGTGTTTCCTTATCAACAAAGATCAGTTCGAAAATACTTTCAAAGGAATTCCCTTTCCCAAAAATTTCCGAGAATGACGTACCTGCATAAGAGGAACCATTAGGAGCCTCTGAAATCAAAGGGAAATCACCATAAAGCTCAACATTTCTTACAAAAGAAGAATATTCCTGAAGCAACTCATCATACTGACCTTTCTTGTAATCAATAATCAAATCACAATAGTCTATGCAACGTTGGTAATCCCCCTGCCACAAATACATATCCGCCAACATGGCATATATGGCATAACGGGTGATACGGTTTATGTTATCATCACTATATTCACCATAAATCCGTATCGCATCATTCTTCACGGCCTCCAAGTCTGCAATGATATGGGCCAACACTTCATCGAAACTGGAAGCCGGAATCCGGTAGTTCTTCGAATCGTCAATAGATGGTTCGGTCACGTAAGGAACGTTACGGAATGTGCGAATCAAATAAAAATAACATAAACTGCGTATGGCCGTAACTTCCGCAATATTAGCCTTCATCTCAGCTTCCGTGTAATTCGGATCCTTTTCTTGCACCTGTGGAGCATAATGGATTACGGTATTGCAACGGTTAATGCACTGGTAAAACGATTCCCACTTTGCGAAACCATTCGTTTCCAACAAATTTTCTTCAGCTATACGGAGGATGTCTTGAGGAGCACCTGCCCCCGTAGTCAAATTATCGGAACGCAACTCGCCCCATACCAACATCCGTTTCAGACAATCACCCGACTCCAACTGCGCATAACAAGAATTCACCACACTGGTCACATCGGCTTCTTCCGTCCAATAGTTCTCCAACACCACTTCATTAAGAGGAACAATGCTCAAAAAATCATCGCAAGCCGTCAGCGAAGAGGCCAATAAAGCCGCAGAGAACAACTTTGTAACTTGTTTGTTTATATAGAATTTCATAACGTAAACATTTTAAATATTAGAAACCTATCTGCACGCGTGCCGTAAACTGCCGCGAACGCGGTGTCTTGGCTCCATCCGTGGCCACACCCATTCCGCCATATCCAACCTCGGGGTCTGCACCGGAGTAATTGGTCAGACAAAACAGATTACTGGCATTCAAATTGATGCTCAACGAAGCCACACCAATTCTCCTCAACAACTTGGGGTCAAGAGAGTAACCCAAAGAAAGATAGTTGAGACGCATGAAAGACGCATCCTCCACAAAACGGTCGCTTCCCAAATAATTGAAGCCCTTGTTATATAAAGCACGGGGAATCTCTGCCAACTGTCCCTCCGTACGCCAACGCCAATTGACAGAGGCGGCCTGATTGTTGTTATTATGCATGGACTCAGCATCCATCCTGGCACGATTTACAACTTTGTTCCCCGCGCGGAAATTAAACTGCGCATTGAGCGACCAACGGCCATAAGAGAACTTCAGTCCCCATCCACCGGTAATCTTAGGCAACGAAGAACCCAAGTAAACGATATCCAACTCATTGATGTTCCCATCATGGTTGATGTCTTCGTAAATGGCATCTCCTCCCTGGAACTCATACAGTTCAGTATTCGTTATCTTGTCATACCCGAATACCATCGGAATGGTGAACCCGGCCTTATCGCGAATCACATTACCGTTCTCGTCACGAGCCACAGGAGCATTCGGTCCACTCACACCCGGCACCTCAACCTCCGAATAATCGGAATATTGGTATACGCCCTTATAACGGAAACCATATATGGCACCGAACGGGTTGTTAAGTTGGACACGGGTCAAGTATGAGCCATTATTATTGTCGAAGTCCTTATTAAGGTTAGCCAATGCCGTGGGTTCCATTTCCACAATTTCGTTTTTGTTGTTGGCAAACGTCACATTGAAACCCAACCTGAACTTACCGACTTTGACCACGTCCGTACCATTGATATTGAATTCCCAACCGTTATTGCGCATTTTCCCGACATTGGTCCAAGAAAGAGACGGGAAACCGGAAGAAGAAGGAATGTTCACATTAGTCATCAAAAGTTTGGATGTCATTTGGGTATAGATATTGAAATCAGCCGTAACCCTATTATCGAACAGTCCCAGATCGAAACCCACGTTCCATGTTTCCTTCTCTTCCCACTGCAAATTACTCAACCGGATATTGCTCGGGTATATGGAATTGGCTCCATTATAGGAATCCGTCGCCGTATACTTCGAGAAAAAGAGGTATTCAGCCCCAGGCTGGCTTCCTACACGTCCCCAACCCGGACGGACAGAAAGCATGGACAACCATTTTTGTGCCCCTTTCATCCATGGTTCGTCCACTACATTCCAACGGAACGACAAGGCAGGGAAAGTACCCCAACGCTTGTTGTCACCAAACTTGGTCGTACCGTCACGACGGACAGAGAAGTCCGCAATGTAACGGCTCTTAAAGGCATAATGAGCTGAGAATGTCATGTAAATGCTCCTCCATTGGCCAGCCCCAGTAGACATTCCAGAAATCAAGCCATCGGCCGTAGGAGACTGTATGCTCCCTGTTGGAAGGTTATACACAGAATTAGACTGCTGTTTGGAATCACCGTCTATCAACTGGAACTGCGCCATCGCCATGAAAGAATGGTCGGCATTCATGAAATGAGGAATAAACGTCAAACGATGGGTCGTCGTGATAGCCCTGCCCTTATGCGCTTCCGATGTAGCCTTGTTGTTATTCTTGTCCGTCCACCCGGCCGTTACCAAACTGGAAGGATAAAACTTGTCGGTATACCGATTCTCTATATTGAACAGCACTTTGCCTTCGTACTTTAATTGCATTTTGGAATCATCCAACCCCAAAAGGTTATAGTGCAATTGGAACTCGGGCTGCATCCTATACAATGTCTCTTCATTCGTGGCCTCGTATGCCAAAGCCACGGGATTCACCAAACTGTATTGGTCGCCATTCTGACGGAACGTGGAAGAAGCTGTCGGCAACATGTGGTAGTAATTTGGGGTATTGTTACCATAAGCATCCTGCTCGTAAATAGACATGTTCGGCATTTTGCGGTAAGCAATATTCAACAAATCACTATAGTTCTTCTGGTTATCCTGATACGTCAGGTTAAAGTTCGTCACAATCTTGATGCGGTCGCTCACAAAATAATCCAAGGCCACACGAGTCGTGAAACGGTCAAGCTCCTGGGCAATGACCGTACCGGTCTGGTGGTCGTAACCGGCAGAGATACGGAACGCAGCCTTCTCTCCTCCACCGGAAAGCGTCACATAATGCTTTTGCAACCAACCCACCTTGGTCACCGCATCCACCCAGTCCGTATTGTTGTTGTAATGTTCATACTCTGCAAACGACGGATCGTAATTAAACTCCGGAATGTCGGACGCAGCATCACTTAATTCCGGATTATAATATGCTTCTTTCATCAACATGGTGTATTGGTCACCATTCAGCATGCGCATGCCTTTGGGTTGGTAAGTCATCGTAGCCGCATAGGAATAAGTCACTTTAGTCTTCCCCCTGACCCCACGCTTTGTCTTAATTTCAATCACACCATTTGCTCCCTGCGAACCATAAATGGCCGTACCTGCGGCATCTTTCAGCACCGTAATACTGGCGATGTCATCCGGATTGACATTCAACAGCTCAGAATACTGTTCCTCAGTGGCCGAAGCGAAATCAAAACCGGACAAGTAATCGCTTTCAAACACATTACCATCTACTACCACCAAAGGTTGGGTATTACCGTTGATAGAACTGACTCCACGCAAACGCATGGTCGTACCGGCCCCCAAGTCACCGGAATTGAACACGATATCCAAACCTGCCACACGACCTTGCAAAGCCTCGTCGATGCTCGTCAGGCTCAATCCTTCAAATTCTTTAGCATCAATAGTTTGATGAGCCACCGACACTTCACGTTCCGGTATGGCCAAACCACTGGATTGTATTACACGTTTCTGTTTCACAACCACTTCTTTTAATTGCAGGTTGCTCTTCAGCTTTATATTGTAACGTGTCCCTTTAATAGGAATAAGTTGTGTGGCATAGCCTACGTACGAAATCTTCAGACGATGCTTCGGATTCACAATGCGGAAAGAAAAGTTTCCATTGATGTCCGTTACACCATGAGCCACGATACGGTTTGCCTCGTCTACTTCGACCACATTCACCATCATCAATGGCTCAATATCGTCAGAGACAGTACCACTAATCATCGTCCCGGGTGCTTGCGCAAAACCCATCAAAGGCAAAGCGACAAACGCACCTAACATAATATGTCGATATAGGGTTTTCATTCATTTATAGTATTACTTGGTTTAACATTTTATTCCATACTTCCTTCTTCTGTTTCTTTCTCCCAAATCAGCGGCCCGTCGATTTGATGCACCACCGCATAAGAAGAAGTATAAATCTCAGAGGCAGATGCCACATCTTTGGTATTGTACTGGTATTCACGAGCCATCAGATTGTAAAGCCCTCCATTTGTCAACACATTGCGCTTGTTTCCTGCCGCATCAGTTACTGACAGGTGGCTTCCATCACCTTTTACCGTCAAGCGGCAGTAGGAAATCGTATTGTCTGCCCCATTGATTTCATAAGCAGAGGTTTCATAATCAGCCTCTTCTATATTCCCCTGTCCGATATATAACGAGTTGTCCTGGATATGGTATTTAAGGAATTTCTCTATTTGTTCCGTCATCCTTTCTTTTTCATCCTCGTCTTGTTCCTCTTCCACCTCATCCCAAGTCGGCAGCTTGCCTTCATTATGCAAAGCCTGTATAGACGCATTCGTCGGCACATAAACCGTATAATGGAATGTATTAAACAACGTTATACTCGGACTTGGACAAGCATAAGAAGGTGCGTCAGGACTGCTTCCTATAGAAATCAGGTTTGACATTATGGATGACCCTTCCATCAATTTATAAAATTCCGAGAACTCATCGTTCTCTTTCAAAATGTCCGGAACTGATTTCCGGGCTGTCTGTATGAGTGCCCCATCCAATATATAAGCTTTACCGTTTTCTTCCGGGTAAATTTGTGCAACAGGCAATTTTTCACCATGTTCCAATTGCCATCCACCGGCCACTGTCATATTGGATTGCCCGGCATTCTCTATGAAAATCGTACCTCCGTCTTTTGTCCGATAAAACTTTTCCCCACTTTCGACATCTCCCACCACGATATGCGTTTCCAAAATATCCGTCAAGCGGTCACGTACCTGCCCCGCAGAAGCCTCACCAATAGAATCAAGCTTTACTCCTGCCTCAATGTCATAATTAAAAATGAAAGCACGTACTTTCTCCGTTTCCGTCTGGGCACTCTCGTCGTAATGGAACTCAAAAATCTGTGTTTGGTTTTTACCAAAAGAACATGGATCCACGTAAGTCAACAAACCATGATTTGTCGGGATAAAGAAGCTATAAACAGAATTTTGCGAATTCAAATACACATCATAATCATACTGGTCGATAGCCCAATTGATGATATTCATCGTTTCATTGACCAATGCAGGAAACGATACGGATATATAAGCCACAGGACTGAACACCCTATTTGTCAAATAGACAGCCCCGTTACAAGCGAAGAACACGCTATCCACATCTTCCTTTTTAATCTTCAGTTCATCATTCGCATCATTCAACACTGTGCTGAATTTACTGGGAACAGAATTGGAAAAAGAATTAAGCATGTTTACGTTCAATAGCTTTGAAAGCACCTTGTCTGGCACATTTTCCCAAGTCCCATATCTATCTTTCAATACTTTTCCGGCACCATTTTCCCAATATTCCGTAAGCGCGGCATCAGTTGGCACAAGCATGACGGCCATGTCTTGTTGCAAAAGGACATCCGTAGAGACACTGGCGTTTAACTCAGAGTAATAGGCATTCCATCCCGGGTCGAATTTCAGCATCGCCTCCACCGGTTCTTCCTTCTGCGTCAAATTCAAAGGCGATCCACCTTGTGAACGCTCTGAAAAATAACGTTTCTGGAAAACAGAATCATAACTGGTGCCATACAAACGGTTATACTCCCGCGTCAACGATTCATCATAATAAGGTGCTGAAAAACGATCCAACATCTTAGAATATTGTTGTGCACGCGGCATTCCTGCTATGACATTTGCCAAATTAGGAAGCGGGGTCATCACATCTCCCATCTTATGTACAAAGCCATTAGAACAACGAATGTTTTGCTCTACCATCATCACTCCATTCACATTGGCATCACCCGGCTTACGCTCCGTGGCGTAATTAAAGAGGAAATTACAATCGTCATTGGAAATACGACGGTTCTGCAAATAAGCCTCAATGAAATGGATCATAGGCGCCGTGGTCATATCTGCCAAACAAGGGATAGTCTTACCTGAATTTTTGTAATATGCCCAATACTTTGTATCCGGCATATCAATCGGCCGAAGTACGGGAACAGTGTCGTATGCCGATGCCGAAGTCAAACGGCGCATACAGTCTCCCTCTGTCGGGCCTGTGGAACTGGACAAATAAGCTACCTGGCAAGCATTGTTAATCATTGAGCCATAAAGCAACTGCTTCTTTTGCGCCATGGATAACTCCTCGTAACTTCTCACGCCCCATTTTCCACTATTATAGAAACGTGCGTAGGCATCATCATCAGCCACGAAGAGAGTTTTGCTACCCGTACGGGCAAGAACCTCAGTATAACCAAGGTCGTCAATCATTCTCACTACATTGGTGTAATTCCCATTCGACTTCAAATAGTCGTAAATACTACTGCCTAGCCACGCCGGATCTTCATCTATCAAATCGTAGCCATCATTGCAGGAGTAGACACAACCCAAGGCACAGCATGCCAAGCCAGCCCAAAAAGGAGCGAATCTTCTTCTGTTTTTCCTTGCACTCATATTAGATTATTTTATTAGTGTTATTACTTCATTTAAAAATAAATCGAAACTCTCGTTATCTGGTGCTAAATTACAGCATAAAACTGAAAGTCATTTTCGCTCATGTATCATATTCCTTTTATTTTGTTTCATTCACACAAAAAAAGCGAAAAAGTCTCCTAAGAAAGTCTTTTCCGCTTCAATAACTAAAAGAAGTATTAATGCTCTCATGTTACATTTTCTATTTCCTTTGTAACATTCTTGGTATTTTACGGCAAATTATCCATATCAGCCACAGTATAATTGTCGATATGTAACTTGAACTTCATCAAATCCTCCAGCTTATGTACAGGAGGCAGACAATCGGCCGGAATCGAACGACGGGAATACCGTTGAAAATAAAGTAAACAGGCATCTCGCCACCATTCCGCATCCTTAGCCTGACGTTCAAAACGTTTCAACAGCCTCTCATAACGTTCCGAATCGATATAAGGCCGGGCTTTCTGCCACAAATCCACAAACTCCCGAGCTTCTTCGGCACCATCATTATAAATGTAACACAGATTATCCCACAAAGTCAAACCATTCCGCATTACATATCCCCAAGGTACATGATGGAACCACAGCAAATAATCTTCGGGACAGGTTTCCAAATCTCCATAAAACGTAGCTAACGGTTCGTGATATTGTAACACGGCCTTAGACCCCCGTACCGTACGGTCGAAACCGATCCCTATCGAATCAGCCCGATGGTAGTACTTCGGCAACCAATCCAGACGGGTATTCGGAGGAGCACACCATGGCTCAGGCCCGTAATGATGCCCGAAAGAAAAGATATGATGCAACCCCAACGGCATCATATAGCTGACTGCCGTATCCCATGAACGTAAAAGCAACTGGCGTACCGGTTCGACGAAATGTTCATCAGCCGAGAAAGTCTGCTTCAGAAACTCTTCGGCAATCTGTGCTGCCGACAGTTCGGTATTCCAACACAAACGACCGAAAGCATACCAATTAGCCTGTGCCATATCGCTTCCGGTCCAGTTGACCACATCCCCGATGTTGGCCACTCCTGCCATGGCCGACCGGGAATGAATACCGACCCGATGCTGTGTAACCTCTGCTACTGTTCCTCCTCCATCCCGATAGGTTTCGGCATCTAAACAAGCTTTCCACATCGTAGGTAAAAAGACCGTATGAATGGACTGCCCCAAATACTCCTGAGTTATCTGAAATTCCGGCATAACCTGCGTGTGTTGCATGGCACCGAACAAGGGACTGAAAGGTTCACGAGGTTGAAAGTCTATCGGACCATTTTTCACCTGTACAATCACGTTATCACGGAATTGCCCATCGAAAGGCATAAACTCCTCGTATGCCTGACATGCCCGGTCGGGACTTGACGCCTGATAAACAAATGCCCGCCACATTACTACACCTCCGTGAGGAGCGAGTATGCCGGCCAACATATTGGCTCCATCGGCATGCGTCCGCCCGTAATCTTGCGGACCGGGCTCTCCTTCGCTGTTCGCCTTGACCAGAAAACCACCGAAATCAGGAATCAAACGGTAGATTTCCTTAGTCTTCTTCTTCCACCACCGCTGTACATCCGCGTCCAAAAGGTCAGCCGTAGGCAACTCTCCAAGGGCTTTCGGGGAAGCAAAGTTCACCGACAAATAAGTCCTTATACCATATGGGCGCAGCACATCGGCAATAACCGCTACTTTACGAAGCATTCCAGTGGAAAGCATCTGAGGTTTGGCATTCACATTATTGAGTACTACGGCATTGATACCGACGGAAGCATTGGTACGCGCATATTCCTTGTACAATGGGGAAACCGTTTCGGGCAATTCGTCCCACTTCCATATCGAACGCCCGGCATAACCTCTCTCTACCGTCCCATCGGGATTGTCCCAATGGTTTAGGATACGAATGTCGTAAGAAGGCATTTCTGTCACAACCGCACCATCCGACAGTAAATCTCCGGTCTGCTGCCTGCGTAGCAAATCATAGGCTGCATAAAGCACGCCGCGGTCGGATGCCGAAGAAAGTTCCATGTCCTGTCCTTTCTTACGAATCGTAAAACCATCCCTCGTAGCCCCACCTTTAGATGCACAAAGAAGCACACGTCCTTCCCCTTTCCAAAAGTCTTTCAATTCACGAGACGCAATATCCAAAATAGCCGTCCGTCTCGTACCTTCCACCAGACGCACGTCAGCCGGTACCGCATTTCGCTCCATGCGGAGCCATAGCCGATGGCCATCCTCTGCATGGAGCGAAAGTACGAAAAACAAGCCTATAATCCACAACCAGTTTTTCATCCTATCATAACCGTTAATCATCCTTTCCTTCTATCGTCTCGATCTTTCCTTCTGCATCATAATGCAATTCACAGACTTTCAGGCTACGTAACCACGTACGTCCTCCCGACGGCACTGAATCGTGATGGAACAAATACCATTTTCCTTTGTACTCCACAATACAGTGATGGGTGGTCCATCCTACCACAGGAGTAAGAATTACTCCTTGGTAAACAAACGGGCCGTATGGGTTATCACCGATGGCATAACACAAAAAATGCGTATCTCCCGTGGAATAAGAGAAATAGTACTTTCCATTGTATTTATGCATCCATGAAGCTTCGAAAAAACGACGGTCATGGTCGCCTGCTGTCAGCGGTTTTCCGTTCTCGTCCAAAATTACCACGGGACGCGGCTCTTCGGCAAACTGTTTCATATCTTCCGTCAAACGTGCCACGCGAGAAGGTATGGCCGGTTCATCGTCAGCAGGAAATCCCGCACATTCCAAGGCACTATTATCCTCATAACGCTGAAGCTGACCGCCCATCAGTCCCCCGAAATAGACATATACTTGGCCGTCATCGTCCTTAAATACAGCCGGGTCTATGGAATAACTTCCCCTAATAGGATCTGGTTCCGGCACAAACGGACCGTAAGGCGTGTCACTGACAGCCACACCCAGACGGAAGATGTCCGTATGGTCTTTGGCCGGAAAATAAAGATAATATTTCCCGTCCTTTTCACAACAGTCGCAATCCCACATCTGACGCTTTACCCAAGGCACATCTGTCTTGTCAAGAACCATACCATGGTCTGTCACATCTCCTTCCATCACATCTTCCAACGAGAAGACATGATAGTCACGCATATCAAAATGTGCTCCCCAATCATCTTCGGGAATACCGCTCTCCCAATCGTGAGACGGATAAATATACACTTTACCTTCAAACACATGTACAGACGGGTCTGCCATATAATCTCCCGGAATCAAATATCTCTTCTTCATATTGTGAATAGTTTTTAGTTATACCTTATTATATATACACTCTCTTCTTTCAGACTATTTGTCATAACGTCCGGACTTCGCCATTTCTATGACGGTCTTCACAAACGGCTTAGGCTTCAAATCCCGGTCGAAAGCCAACGGATAGTCCGTACGCCCATGTATAGGAAAATTGTTTTTCCAAGAGTCACCGTCGGAGACTCCCCAAAATGTGACGCGGCCGATGTCCTTGCTGTGACGCAGATAAATATCGAATAACTTAATATAAAAATCATTTTGTTCCTTAGCCTTTTCTTCCGGCAGTCCGTTCTTATAGGGATCCATCTCATCCTTATAAGCAAAATTAGTCTCTATTGCGGCTCCGTAATTTCCTTTTGGCCAAGGCAATACGCTAAGTTCCATTTCCGTTACCAATACTTTTACCCCGGCGCCGATAAAAGCTTCCATACTTTTTTCATATTCGCCAAGCGACGTATTAAGACCTAAATGTGATTGCATGCCTACCGCATCAATACGGCAACCATGAGCCTTCAAGTCTTTGACCAGCCGTACCACAGCCTCACGTTTGCGAGGAGAGTCCATACCGTAATCATTGTAATAAAGCTCCACATCAGGGTCTGCCTCATGGGCAAACTGAAAAGCCAAACGGATAAAGTCAGGTCCTATGATCTTATAAAAAGGAGATTTCCGGAATTCACCGTTTCCTTCGATTGCTTCGTTGACCACGTCCCAGCCCTTGACACGGCCTTTGTAATGCCCCACGACCTTATATATATGGTCCTTCATACGTTGAATCAAAACATCCCGACTTACCGTCTTTCCTTCCTTGTCCTTGAAAAACCATTTTGGTGCCTGAGAATGCCATATCAGGCAATGCCCGGTAACGACTTGACCATTTTTCTCTGCCAAATCGCATAAACGGTCGCCATCTTCGAACTTAAAGACTCCTTCCTTAGGCTGCACCACTTCAGCCTTCATGCAATTCTCTGCCACCACGGCACTGAACTGGTCACGCACCAGTGCCTGCAAGGCTTTGTCTTTACTTTCTACTTGGCGGACATTAAGTGCGGTTCCTATCAGGAACTTATCGGCAAACGCTCCACGTAGAGTATTTTCTGCCTGTGCAAAACCTTCCAAAATGGCAATAGCAACCATCCCTAAAAACATACTTCTTTTGAATAATCCCATCTTCTATCTTTTTATTTTAATTATTACCAAATTCATCTTCTCTTCTTCGGGCTAACTCCATCTGCATCTTTTCATTCAACGCTTTTGAAATAGGATAGAAGAAAAGAGCTACTACCCCAATACCGAAACATATACCGGGCACAATACTGGAGGCCATCCGGATACCAAACAAAGAAGCCGACGACTGAGCTATCGTCACGTCGTTGACGTAACCGAATACCGATAAGATGCCACCGGCTATCGCCCCGCCAATGCCTAAACCGGCTTTCAAAGCAAAGACCACTCCGGAAAAACACAACCCCGTGGCACGACGGTGGTTCACATATTCCATGTGGTCGGCCACGTCGGCTATCATAGCCCAAAGCAATGGTACCGTAGGCGCATACGCCAGACTCTTTAAGATGCCCAAAGTAAAAATCAAGCCCACATCATCTTTAGAAGGAAGCATAAAAGCTGCCGTAAACAAAGCTGTGAGACCTAAACAAACCATAAACGTCGATTTCTTCCCATAACGATTCGCCAGAAATTCGGAAAGTGTAATCACTCCTATCAGTTGGACAAGCGCACCGGCCATATTGAACACGGAGAGGCCGATGGAATACGATTCGGCAGGGGAAATGACCCCGTCAGCTCCCCGGGTAGCCAACAAGCTGAAAGAATCCAATATTTGCATTCCCGTCCCCAATGCGGCACCTTCTTCCTTCACCAATCCAAGCCGGTCGAGAAAAGCCCCCAACGCCTGCGGGTCTACATAATGTTGGAAATAATAACACATGGCAGACCCCCACATGGCCAAAGTGATGAACACAAACAACGTCAGAATAAACATGGAACGCCATGACACATCGGCAAACAACCCCTTAATGTCATTCTTGACATCCATTTTCTGAGAGACTGGAGGTGCAATACGCTCTTTAGCCGAAAAACCGGCCACAACCAAAAAGACAAATCCCACTACTGCAAAAATCGTAATGGTAGAAAGCCATCCCTGCGCATCGTCTGCCCCCGAACCGCGCCCGAATTTATGAACCAAAGGAAGCGTAAGCCCTTGCACCACGAACTGAGCCACGGTAGCAGCTACAAAACGAATAGAAGTAATGCTCGTACGCTCCTTCATATCTCCCGTCATCACACCACCCAACGAACTGTAAGGCGTATTATTAAAAGAATAAAGAGACATAAGCAACACGTATGAAATACCGGCATACACTGCAACCAACGCCTTGTTTTCAATCCCCGGATTGTAGAAAGCCAACACATAAAAGACCATAAACGGGAGAGCTGTCCAAATGACCCAAGGCCGGAACTTCCCCCACTTCGTTTGTGTTTTGTCCGACAAGATGCCGGCAGCCGGGTCGACAAAAGCATCCACTATCCGCGCAATCAGAAGCACGGTACCCGCTATTGCCCCTTCAAGTCCGAACACGTCGGTGTAGAACTTCAACTGATAAATCATCATCATCTGAAAAACGAGATTGGCTGCGGCATCTCCCAACGAATAACCAATCTTCTCGCCCATCGGCACTTTCCCTAAAATCTTATCCATAATGTTTCTTTATTATATTGCAAATAGTTTTTCATTATATCACCACGCTGCAAAGTAACAGATTTTACCCGAGATTCATTTTCGGTTATGTAATCTATACTTTTTAAAATGAAACATTATCGGAAAAAAACAGCAAAAAACAGTCTCTTTTTGCGTTTTTGAAAGAAACATTCAAGAAAATAGTGACGGCCTCCCCCAGATACAAGTTCTACTTCGTTTTTATCGAAACCTTAAAAACTACCGTCACTTTCGTATACTGTCCTTGGCACGAATCGATGGAAATCCGGCCACCGCACACCTTCAGAATCCGCATCGACAAGCTCAGTCCGATGCCCTGTCCATGGTATTCACGAACATTACCGGCACGATAAAACGAATTAAAAATATATTTGATGTCGTCTTCCGGTATACCGATACCATGATCCAGAACATCCACCTTCACCCCGTCCTCCATACGTACCATCCGGACCTCCACATCCTCCTGGGAATACTTGCAGGCATTATCTATAATGTTCCGGAAAGCCACTCGAAGGAGATGAGAATCGGCCCGCAGTTCGCTCCCGGCTCCAATACCCGTAACATCAAACCGAACCCGTTCATACTGCCGACATAAATCCTGCAACAAAACGGCCAGTTCAACCGTCTCTGCCCCACTGCACAGAATATCCTCGTCATGCCGCGAAAGAAACAGCAAATGTTTTATCAGCGTACTGATACGTCGGCTCTCATCCGCGATGCATCGCAAGGCCTCTTCGTATTCCTCTGCCGAACGTCGTTTCAGCAAACAGATTTCACATTCGCCCTGAATTGCCGTCAACGGATTGTTCAATTCATGCGAAGCGTTGCTGATAAAAGCCTTCTCGGCCTGAAAAGCCGTGTCCAAGTGGTCCAGCATCTCGTTCAACGCACGAATGAGCTCATCCCATTCATCTTTATTCCCGAAGGTCTCCAACCGGACATTCAGATTGTTGACACGTATACGCTTCAAATCTTTCAGTAAATGTTGCAAAGGAAGGAGAATCCGGTTGGCATACACCTTTCCGATGAGGAAGACCAAGCCGCAACTCACCGCCAACAGGAGAAACGCCAACATCAATATATGTTTCTGTATGTCCTGCCCATAATGGTTGGAAGCCATCACCAGAACGACAAAGTTTCCTTCATTGTCCGGATAATAAAGAGCCGCGCCCCGTAAACGCCCATAAACAAACGTTACCGGTTCATTTTTGAAAAGCCGACCCTGCTGATGGCGGTCGAGGTACTTCGCCAAGGTGTCTGCCACGGCCGTCACACTGTCGGCATTCAGCAAGATTTCATAAGCCTGTGGCAGGAGTTCGTCATACTTCTGCTGTATTTCCCGGTAACGGGATTCGTCCACCTCATCCTTTTCCCAATACTTTTGAGCCGTCAGATAAGCCTTTTCCGAAAGATACGAATCATACACCTTATTTATATATCTCAATGTAAAGAGATAGAACACCAGTACTATCAGCGCGATGGCACCGACGGTAATCACGGTATAAAACAAAGCAATCTTCGACCCGATCTTCATCCTTCCTCCTTCCCGGCTTTACCGTACCCCCATGATATACCCCATCCCGACAATCGTACGGATAAGCTTGACCTCAAAATCACGGTCTATCTTGTTCCTGAGATAGTTCACATAAACGTCCACCACATTGGTATTCGTATCGAAATTCTTGTCCCACACGTCTTTCAAGAGTGTCAGACGGGAAAGCGCCACCCCTTGATGGGTCATGAAGTATTCCAACAGACGGTATTCCTTGACGGTGAGTTCTATCACCGTATCCCCGCGCCGTGCACGGCGGGTGTCGCAATCCAACACGAGGTCGTGGCACCAAAGTTGCCTGTCCGGACGTTCTTTTCCCCGCCTCAACAAAGCCTTGATACGTGCTTCCAGTTCTTGGAAACTGAACGGTTTCACCAGATAGTCGTCCGCCCCGGCATCCAGTCCCTTTACGATATCCTCGGTCGTGCCCAACGCCGTCAGCATGATGACCGGCGTATGGTACCCTTCCTTCAAACGGAACTGCCGACAAACCTCAAGCCCGTCCATCTTCGGCATAATGACATCCAACACAAGCAAATCGAACACTCCTTCCTGCAACATGGCCCATGCCGTGCCTCCGTCGTATGCCACTTGTACTTCATGCCCGAACTCCTGCAAGCCCCGCCTGATGAACGAAGCGATGTTCTGTTCGTCTTCCGCCAATAGTATTTTTGCCATAATCTTCGCATCCATGGGATTTCATCTGCAAATATACGGATTTTGCATGTCACAAACTCCTTTGCTTCAGATTTCCGTTCTTATCATACAACATTTTACAATAGACAAACTCTACAATCAAAGGAAATACGAACAGGGCAAAGAAAGTAGCTCCCACCAGACCGCCGATGATGACTATGGCCAACGGGCGTTGCGACTCCGAACCGATGCCATGGCTTACGGCTGCCGGCATCAGACCGATGGCGGCCATCGCAGCCGTCATGACCACCGGACGGACACGGGAACGCACACTTTCTTTCACGGCACACGACAACGCCAACCGTTCTTTCAGGTTATGCTTAATGTCTGAAATCATAATCACGCCGTTCTGGATACAGATACCGAACAAGGCGATGAAACCGATACCGGCCGAAATCGAAAAGTTAAACCCTGTAGCCCACAATGCCACAATACCTCCTGCAGCCGCAAAAGGTACATTCAACAGTACCAGACCGGCATCCCGCGCATTGGAGAACAAAATGAACAAGATGACGAAAATGATGGCGATACTTACCGGGACCACTTGCGACAAACGTTTCGTGGCCCGCTGTTGGTTCTCGAAATCCCCGGTCCATTTCAAACTGTACCCTTCGGGCAAACGGACGGAGGCATTCACCTTCTCCTGTGCTTCGGCCACGGCCGTTCCCATATCCCGGCCACGCACCGAGAACTTCACGGCACAAAAGCGTGCATGATTGTCGCGGAAAATCAACAACGGGCCGGTAATGGTCCTTATTTCCGCCAACTCCTTGATGGGTATCATCGTCCCATCCATTGTCGGCACGAGTATTTTCCCGATTTCTTCCTCATCTTGCCTGAATTCCGGTTTATAACGTACCATAATATTGAACTTGCGTTCATCTTCGTACAACAACGAAGCCGACTTTCCACCGATGGCCATTTCGATAATGGCCTGCACATCTTCTTTGGACACCCCGTAACGTGCCAGACGTCCCTCGTCCAATTCTATACGCAACTCCGGTTGCCCGATGTTCCGAATCACTCCCAAGTCCTCAATCCCTTCTACCGTAGCGAGAATCTTGTCGATTTCCATGGCAATCTTTTCCGAACGGTACAAATCCTTCCCGAATACCTTCACGGCAATGGAACCTTTCACCCCCGAAGCCGCCTCTTCCACATTATCCGTAATGGGTTGGGAGAAATTGAAGTCTATGCCCGGATACATCGAAAGGTCTTCCTGCATCTTCTCGATCAGCTGCATCTTGTCCAATCCGCTCTCCCACTCTTTTTCGGGATAAATGTCCACGTGGAATTCGATATTATAGAATCCCGTCGCATCCGTACCGTCGTTCGGCCGCCCGGTTTGGGAAAGCACCTGTTTCACTTCGGGATAAGCGGCCAGTCTGGCCCGCATCTTGTTGGCCAGTTGTACCGACTCGTTCAGCGAAATGCTCTGTGGCAGAGTGGCACGGATATAAATGGACCCTTCATTCAACTGGGGCAGGAATTCCGTCCCCAACAAAGTAAACATCCACAGACCGCCCACGGCCACGATACCGGCAATGCCGACGGATATTTTCCGACGGGCATGGCATTTGTCGAAGAAGGCCACGGATTTCCCGTTGATGAAACGCACAAAGAAGTTGTTCTTCTCGCGCACGTTCCGTTTCAGCAACATGGACGACATGACCGGAACCAAAGTCAACGTGAACAACAAAGCTCCCAACAAAGCGAATCCCAAAGTGTATGCCAACGGGGAGAACATCTTCCCTTCCACTTTCTGGAAGGAGAAGATAGGTATCAGCGCAGTGATAATAATGAGTTTGGAGAAAAACACGGCACGGGCTTTCTCTTTGGCCGTCTGCCGGATAAGCCCCATTTTCGACATCAGGTTGAAAGTAGACATCCCCACTTCTTTGGCTTTCCGGTCAAGTGCCACGAATATCCCTTCCACCATGACGACCGCCCCGTCGATAATAATACCGAAGTCTATGGCCCCCATAGAGAGCAGGTTGGCCGACATGCCCATGACCCGCAAACAAATAAAAGCAAACAACAGGGCCAAAGGTATCACCACGGCCACTACCACCGTCGTACGCCAATCGGCCATGAATATCAACACGATGAATGTCACCAACAAGATTCCTTCAACCAGATTGCGCGACACGGTATGGACGGCCAGATTCACCAGGTTTTCCCGGTCGTAGAACGTCACGATCTGCACGTCTTCCGGCAAGACCTCCTTGTTAATATACTCTATCTTGGCTTTCAACGCGTCGATGACTTCGGCCGGATTCTCGCCTTTCCGCATGATGACGATACCCTGCACGACATCGTCTTCGGCCATACGCCCCACTTGCCCCAAACGGGGCAGGCATGCCTCGTGCACCTCGGCCAGATGCCGGACCAACACGGGAGTACCGTGGATATTTTTCACCACGATGTTACGCAGTTCTTCCATGTCGTTAATCAACCCGATACCCCGCACGACATACGCTTGCGAACTTTTCGTAATGACATCGCCGCCCACATTGATATTGCTATTGGCTATCGCCTGATACAGCTCCAAAGACGTAATCCCGTAGTTTTTCAGTTGATGGGGATTGACGCTTACTTCGAATGTTTTCACCTCGCCGCCGAAGCTCACGATGTCCGCCACACCGGAGACGGCCCGCAAATTACGCTCTATCACCCAATCCTGCAAAGTCTTCAATTCGCGCACGTCCCGCTTCTCGCTGCGCAACGTATAACGGAATATCTCCCCCGTCGGACCGTAAAGCGGTTGTACCTCCGGTGTCACGCCGTCCGGCAAGTCTGCATCATTCAACAGGTTATACACTTGTTGGCGCGCCACGAAATCATCCACGTCATCTTCAAACATCACATGGAGGACCGAAAGCCCGAAAAGCGTGGTGGAACGTATATCCGTTTTGTTTTGTACCGAATTCATGGCGATTTCAATAGGAATCGTGATGAATTTCTCCACCTCCTCTGCACTCCGCCCCGGCCATTGGGTAATCACCGTCACCTTGGTATTGGTCACGTCCGGGAACGCATCGATAGGGGTATGCTTGAATGACACAATCCCCGCTATCACGACCACGGTAGTACAGAAAAATATGAAGAACTTGTTCTTCAGCGAAAAAGCCACGATGTTATCTATGAACTTGTGCATACTCCTTCCTCCCGACTAACCTGCATTCAATGCATTATAAACCAACAACACGTTACGGTTCAGGACGCGCTCGCCCGCCGTCAACCCAGAGTATAGGTAGCAGACCTCATCCGAGTGCAGGTACACCTCCACTTCTTTCACCGCCAAACGGTCGTCCGATGCCACCGTAACCACATAATAGCGGCCGTTCTCGAAGACCAAGGCATGCGAAGGGACACACAGCCGTTCCTTGCCCGTCCCCCGTCCGCAGACTCGGACCTGGGTAAACATGCCCGGCTTCAGCTTATAATCGCGATTGTCCAACTTCACCCTCACGCTCATGGTCTTGCTCTCCTCGTCCAACATATTATATACCTTGTCTATCTTCCCGGCAATGACATCCTCCGGATAGGCCAACGTGGTGATACGCACCGAATCGCCTTCGCCTACCTTACTGATGTCGCTTTCATATACGTCTGCCATCACCCATACGTTTTCCAATCCGGAAATCGTGAACATTTTCTCACCGTCGTCCGAGCGTAACTGTTCTTCGGGATTGACATGCTTCTCCACCACGAACCCGGAAAGCGGAGCCTTGACCTGATAATTGGCCCCGCCCGACATACGGTAAATCGAAAAGACTTCGGCCAGTCTCTCCGCCTCGGCTTCAGCCTCACCCACTTCCCTGCGGGCCTGCATGACATCCTTTTCAGAAGCCATTCCGGATGCCGCCATATCCTGCACGGAATGCAGGTTACGGCGGGCAAGAGCCAACCGATGTTGCGATTCTTTGCGTTGTTTCTCATACTCGGCCACTTCGCCGCTACGGATGACGGCCAACACGTCTCCCCGGCGCACGTAATCCCCGATTTCGGCCCGTACTTCCACGACCGTCCCTCCAAAAATAGGATAAACCTGCGCCACCTTTTCCGGATTGAAAGCCACCCGTCCGGTCAACGTCAATTCATCCGCCACCGGCCGGCAACGGACCGTATCAACAGACACCACACGTTTCAAACTGTCTGTGAGGAACATTCCCGGCTCTTCCGTACCGGCCACCTGTGCAGAACGGGAACAAGCCCCTGCCAACACGCCTAAACTTATAAGAAAAAATATACGGTTCATACTTTTCAAAATTTAAATATCGTACGTCCTACAACCGTGTTCAGGTTCTCCATGGCCCCGAACACATCCCGCCGCAACGCATAGCATTGCAGGCAAGCTTCTTTATAACTCTGATAATAATCGATAAACTCCAGCATATTGATGTTGCGCTCGTAAAAGTTTTCGTTGACGCCCTCCATGAGTTGCTCGAAATCCTGTTCCACCCGGCCGTCGAATGCCCGGTAAAGCTCTACGGCCTTCTGTAATTGATGGCAGGCCAAATAAAGTTCCATTTCCGCCTTGTCCACGGCATACTCCTCCTCCTTGCCTTGTTGCAGCAATTCCAGCTTGGCCGATTTGATTTCTCCTTGGTTACGGTTGAAAATCGGCACAGAGCATGTGACACCAATGGCAAAATAGTCGTTGATGAAATTTCCGGCACGGTCGTACATCCCTCTCACCGAAAACTCGGGAGCCGCCATCGCCCGTTGCAGTTTCACATTCGCTTCTGCCGCACGCACCCCGGCACGGGCCGCACGCACGTCCGGACGCGAATCTAACATCGTGCTCAAATCGGCAAACGAAACAGCGGACAGGTCTGCCTTTTCCAATATGCTCTCGTCCAATACCAGTTCCCGGTCTTGTCCGGCCGGAGCACCCAGCAACAAATTCAACCGCCCCCTCATCTCCACTAATTGCTGTTCCGCTTCCTGCCGTTCTTTCCGCAAAGACAAAAGAAACAGTTCCAGACGCGACACTTCCATCCGGGACATGTTGCCTTTTCCCTCCTGCTCCCTTACCGCTTGCAAGAGCTTGCCTACCGAGGTTATTTCACGGTCGTACACCCTGACGGAACGTGACTGGTAATACGTATCCACAAAACTCCGGTACAATTCGCTCCGCAAGGTGCGCAACACTTCTTCAAAACGGTATCCGGCCGCTTCACGGTTGATTTCCTCCAACTTGATACGTTTACTACGCTGCCTCGCTATCGGAATCTCCTGTTCTATCTCTATCGCAGCTTCTCCCTCCTTGCCCACATCAAAATATTTCCCGTTCAAGCGGTTATATACATTCTGCTCCAACGAAATGACCGGATTGTCGAACAAACGGGCTTGCACCACCTGTGCCTGCGCACGGTCTACATTATATCTCTGGGCCGTCAACTGCACATTATGTTCCAGAAAGCACTTTTCCGCTTCCCGCAACGAAAGCCCCGGCATGTCTTCCTCGGCATACAAAGCATCACAGACAGTAAAGGCCAGGCCGATAATCAGTAATCTCTTCATGCTTCTTTTCAATTTTTGTGCAAAAATAGAGCCTTCCAACCGGAATAACAGATGAAAGGCATTATAAAGGACTTAGACGAAATTAGAATATAATTAGAATGCAAGTTTTTCTGTTTGCTCAAGGTATAAAATAGCTTCATTACGTTTTAGAAATATAGATTGGCTGTTTTTAACTTGGATTATACCACTTAAATACCTATCTTTACAAAGTAAGATTAAAGAAATAAGTTTTTTACAACCGATTATTTTTCCATAAGGCCATAATTCGCTTTACCGCTCTATTATTGGTATACTCCTCTTTTATGAAGCGTATTTAAATCTAATCCCCAAATTTCCTCTGTTTCCAATCTTTATTTATTCACTCTAAAAAAACATGGTTATGAAAAATTATGTTATGATGGGAGCATTAAGCCTCCTTGTTCTGGCTGCATCATGTTCATCCGATGACCACAACAAAATTCTCAATGAAACCAGGATGATAACCCCAAGAATCAGTGCCACGGTCGCTGATGAATCCCTTAATCAAAGCCCGCTGACTGGCGTCATCGAAATTTACCCCTGTATTTCAGGAACTTCTACCTATTTCGGAAACTATGTCAATGGCAATCTTACACCATTCTATGGCTACTACCATATCATAGACGGGCATATCCTTGAAGGTGAACATAATCGGGAACTCCACTTGCCTATGAATACATACAATATGGTATACTGGGGTACGCCTAAATATGAGGAACCTATTTATGACACTCCGGCTATCCATACACCAGGATTCAGTATTGGCGTAGACTTATCCTCTCTTTACTTCAGTTTATGGAGCAACAATGACGGGACTTACCGCCCTGTATATGACCTCGTATATGCTGTGAAAGAAGCTAAAGTAGGAGAAGAAGACTTAAAAGCATCGCTTAAACGTGTCATCGCTGGTATGAAAGTCATTGTCAAGAAGAAAAACAATGGTATCTTCAGTTCGAACATTACTAACATGCAGGTGCGTATCGGAAATATCGCAAACCAAATCAACTTCTATACAGCAGAAGCATCCGACATGACAAAGACGATTAAATTTGACCTGAAACGCTCGGAAGACGGAACGGAAATGAGTAATGCCACTGTAATGGTATTCCCATCCTCAGAAACTCCTCCGCTGGAATTACTCATCACGTTGAAAGATGGCAGCGTACACAAACTGTCACGTAACCTGAATTCAACTTTATCAGCAAACACGCGTCTGACCCTTAACATCGTGATAGGAGATATTTTATCTGGGGGTAGTACCGGGGACTTCACAATCGAAAACTGGAACGAAGTTAGTGAAACCATTGAATTTCCAATGGTGGATTGAGGAGTCCCTGACTTCATTCAATGTTCCTGAATGATGCTGGAGGAAGAGACCGGCTCAAAATATACTTTTGAGTCCGGTCTCTTTTATTTCAAGACGGGCTTCCCTATATTATTCTTCTTTTTCGCGTATTCCTTCCCCGGAGTTTTTCAAAAAATAGCATTCATCCTTCAAAACCCACATTAACAAACTACTATATAGCACTTTACAAGATGAAGGATGTTTCAGGCATCTTTCAGTATTCTGTCATTCGGGAAAGCGGTGAAAAGTTCTCAGCCGAATGATTTTTCGTTCTCAGCCAAACGATTTTCATATCTCAGGCGAATGAAATGAGACTTGGCTGAAATATCCCTGAAACATCCTTCAGTTCATAACGAACAGGTAATGAAACACTTGCCATGCAACCTGAAGGATGAATACCCTTTTTGCAAACTTCCTGGGGAGGAGAGCGCACTTCATGCTTGACTCTGCCCCATTCCCCATAGATAATTTTATCCACGGGCCACACCAATAAGTCCTCTTGCTGCAGGGCAAACGGGTTTAAAGCGTTCGGATTGTAATAATCCACCACCTGCCTTGCAGTAAGTTCCGGATGTTCTTGGATTAATTTCCAATAGATGTCCTTGAACCCGTTCAGGATTTTGTTATTAGATTGGTCTCCCGATTGAGCCCCCAAGAGAAAAGCCCTTGAAAGTGATTGACTTTCAAGGGCTTCGGGATGTTGTTGCGGTGCGTACGGGACTCGAACCCGTGACCCCATGCGTGACAGGCATGTATTCTAACCAACTGAACTAACGCACCTTTAAAAGAAGAATCAGGCGATTTCCTGATTGCGAGTGCAAAGGTAAAGACTTTATCTTAAATAGCCAAATTACTTCCGTACTTTTTTCAAAAACCAAACCTGTTTTTTTTGAGACTAAAACTTCTTCCGATACAAAACTACAGCCGGAAACTATAGATATAGGCTGATACGTAATCTTCTTCTTTGTCCCTTAACCAATCCGCCAACAGGGATACACGTTTGAAACCGAACCTCTCAAACAAATGTTGTGCCTTCATATTCTTTTGGGAAACTATAGCATAAAGCTGGTGCATATACAAATGTTCGCGAGCATAAGAAACAAGCATCCCCAATACCTTGGTTGCAACTCCCCGCCCCCTATACTCCGGAAATAACAAGATTCCTATCTCCGCACGTAAATGCCGAGGAGAAAAATCCATCAAATCCACACAGCCTAAAACCAAATGCTCATCCTCCGTCTCTATAACCAGACGCAACTGTCCATCGGCATAAATGTCATGACGTGACTCTGCTATATATGTTTTTAAGGAATAACGGGAATAAGGTACATTCGAACTCCCCCATTGCCACAACTCTTCATCATTTTCAACACTATATAACCACTCCAAATCTTCCGGTTCAAGTGCACGCAACCGTATATTATCTGCTGCAAACATCATCGTATTTCGTTTTTCAATATACGTTATTCATCGTTATCAACTTAGATGTCTCCATAGAGTAAGTCGCTATTCGTATCCGGGTATGTTCTGCCCCGAGAGACAACAGGTACAGCATTTTCTCATAGCTATATGCCCCGGTATCATATATGACATAATCATAGGCCTTCACCGAAAGAGACGGATCAAGATGGCCGTCCGGCTTATTCGATTCATCCGCTACCACAAAATCTATTTTCAAGTTATTTTCAAGCCCCAATCTGCATAGCGACTCTACAGCTTCCGGACGTCCCAAAAACAAATATGATTTGTCAGCCTCGCGGTCTCGTCCTCTTCCTATCCATCCGAACAAACGTTCTTTCTGGTGCATACACAAATCCAAGACTCCCCGGACAATAACAGCCATTTGGATAAAAGGTGCCAACCAACGATTCGAACGACGGTAATGTTTGTCAAAAAAGATAAGCATGGCCTTATAAAAAACATGCACGTAACGGAAAGAGCTTTTATGCGTACTTTCTCCCTTATAGTGCAGAATCCTTAACGGCTGATAATAATTCTTATAGCCACATTGTAATAAACGATAAGAGAGGTCGATATCTTCTCCATACATGAAAAAATCCTCATCCAAAAGTCCGGTTTTATCAAGTGCAGAGCGGCGCACCATACAAAAAGCCCCCGATATGACATCGATCTGATTGGTCTTGTTCTTATCCAAATATCTCATGTAATAACGTCCCAGACGCCGCGAATGAGGAAACAATGCACACAAACCGGTCATTTTGCAAAAAGACGTAAAAGGAGTAGGCAACCCCCGACGAGATTCCCAAGCAAAACCACCGTCGTCCTTCAACATAGCAACCCCCGTAGCACCGGCCTCCGGATGAGTATCCATAAAATGCAAACATCCGGACAATGTATTTTCTCCCACCACCGTATCCGGATTAAGTAGCAAAATATATTCACCTGTCGCTTGCCTTATCGCCATGTTATTCGCACGGGAAAAGCCTACATTTTCCTGATTTTCTATAAAATGGACATCAGGAAAACGAGAGCGTATATATTCCACCGATCCGTCGGAGGAAGCATTATCCACCACCCAGATTTCAGCATCCAGTCCATAGCACGCCCGTATCACAGAGCACAAGCACTGCTCCAAGTAATACTTCACATTGTAACTGACGATTACGATTGAAAGTTTCATGCCTTTCTTTGGTTTTCTGTCTTTACACCGTCATGATTCAACTCCAGCCCCGTTTCATTCTCAAACTTTTCACGGGAAGGCCAGCAAAAACATAAAGCCAAAGCTGTAATAAACGCACAAATAGAACCGGTTGAGTCCAATGTCAGATAATAAAATACAATATTCGTCCACCCCGTAACAGCCAGCATCGCCATACGTACCTCACTCCATCTTTTATATTTCAAACCGGACCGTTGCGGAAAGTCTACGGAATAAGAAGATTTCACCACTCTAAACGACATCATTTTCAGAGCCATAGGTACCAATACGATAACCATGATGATTCCCGTCAGATTGATATAGTAATCTGCCAGTTCATTTCCTACCGCCCATCCGGCAGTCCAAACGTCCCACTCAAACAGCCCCATAAGTACGGCCGCCCATATAAAAATAAGACAAAACTCCAACCGGAGTTTCTTTATAACATTCTCCATCTCTCTGTTCTCCTACATTTGTCCCGTAAAGACTACACGGTTCACAATAGAACGTCCCAACGTTACTTCATCCGTATATTGCAGTTCATCATTTTGTGCAACCCCACGTGCAATCACACTGATACGTGCGGATGCATTTTCCAGCTTTCTGTAAATATAAAAATTGGTCGTATCTCCCTCCATTGTCGGACTAAGAGCCAATATCACCTCTCTCACGCCTCCGTATTCCACGCGCTCTACAAGAGTTTGTATCTGAAGGTCGGAAGGTCCCACCCCGTCCATCGGAGATATCACTCCACCAAGCACATGATAAACACCCTTGTACTGATGTGTATTCTCTATAGCCATCACATCCTGAATATTTTCCACCACGCATATCGTGGAATGGTCACGTTGCATATCCGAACAGATTTCACAAACGTCCGTATCCGAGATATTATGACATACAGAACAATATTTCACATCATGCTTCAACGTAATCAACGACTGGCCAAAACTCTCAACCGCCTGTACATCCTGCCTCAACAGGTGTAGAACTAACCGCATGGCGGTCTTCGAACCTATCCCCGGCAACTTCGCAAATTCATTTACGGCCTTTTCTAATAATACTGAAGGATATTGTTGATTCATCTACAATCAAAATACATAAATTTGTGCAAAGATAACCAAAAGCCAAATAAAAAGCGTATATTTGCCAACAAAAAAAATACAAACTGACATGGAAATCAAATCAGCAGAATTCGTTATCAGCAACTCTTCGGTCGGGAAATGTCCTTCTACCCATGCTCCCGAATACGCTTTTATAGGCCGTTCCAATGTAGGCAAATCCAGTTTGATTAACATGCTGACCAATAATAAAAAATTGGCAAAGACCTCCGCCACACCGGGGAAGACATTGCTTATCAATCATTTTTTAATCAACAATGAGTGGTATCTGGTAGACCTTCCGGGATACGGTTACGCCAAAATAAGCAAAAAAGAACAAGAAAAGTTGCAGCAAATCATCTCTTCTTATATACTGTGCAGAGAACAGATGACCAACTTGTTCGTACTCGTCGATTCGCGGCACGAGCCTCAAAAAATAGACATGGAATTCATCGAATGGCTCGGAGAAAACGGAATCCCGTTCAGTATTGTTTTTACGAAAGCCGACAAATCCAAGCCGACTAAGCTCAAGGCTAATATTGACGCTTATCTTAAAGCCCTAAAAGAACAATGGGAAGAACTGCCTCCTTACTTCATAACCTCATCCGAAAACAAAACGGGACGTACGGAACTCTTGAACTATATTGAAAGCATTAATAAGTCGTTATAAGCAAAGCCTCTATTAAAACGAGTAATTGATACCCAAACTGAACCATTCTTTGAACATGAGATAAGAAAACTTTTTATCCTCATTCCGATAATTCTCCGAACTGTCATCTATACGAGGATAGAGAAACAGTTTGGAATTCAAGAACCTGTTTATCGTGAAAGTAAATGTGTTTTCCCATTCAATATCGGTCGTTTCCAAATTGCTGAACCAATATATACGGGCATCCCACTTGATGTTTTTCCATATCTCCCAACTATAATTCACAGTAATATTCGGACCGAAATTATTGTACATACTTCGTCCGGACTCCAATCCAAAATTACCGAATAACGACCTGCGCTCTACCGAACGGAAGTTATAGGCTACGGGAGACAAGTTGGCAGAACCTTTAAAACGTTTCAATTCCAATTTATAATCCATACCTAAAGAAACGACCAAATTGAACGGAGAAAGGAAATCGGAAGAAACCTCGTCGCTATTTGCCTTGAAACTCGGATAAAACTGAGTATATGCCTGAACCTGCAAAGTATAAAACCAATGTTTGGTAGCCTTGTAACCTATTTTAGTGGTCAAACGCAACAAGTCGTCATTAGTCTTGAGTTTATGCTTCTCATCCGTTTTCGAGGTCTGAAATCCCAAACGCATTTCAAGCTTGTTGTCCCATTGTATTTTCTGTTTGTTATTGAAGTTCGCCTCCATGGTTGCCAAAGCCAACATCGTATAATTGTTATCACCGCCCTGATACCAATTCTCGGAATAATAATTTTGGGTAAACTGAAACGAATAATCTCCTTTGAATTTCCAAAAATTAGGACGCCGTACTTTTAAACGTATGGTATCTACATCCTGTGTCAAATCAACATTGATCTCATTTTCCACCAAATGGGTCACAGCAGGCAATTCCGGTAAGACCTCTTTCTGCAACCCACCGGCTTTTTCCAAGTCGTCTTCCGTAGTCTGAATCAACCATGGAGTACGGACATAAGCCTGCATCAGCATCCTATTCTCCTCTTCCAACACCAATCGGTCTTTATCTCTATAATCCAACAAAGAAGGGACATTCTTTTCACGTCCCGGAAGTGTGAAATTCCACTTTACACCAAACTCCTGCTTCATGGGGGCATCATAAAGCGTCCCCGGAGCAAACAACCGGAAATAATACGGAGTGAATCTCACGGTTGAATCCGTCTGTAAATTGCTTGTTTCCCAGACAAGTGCATTCAACAGAGCTGTATATCTTTGCACTACAGCGTTCATCGACAATGTATCCACGATACACGTACGCCTGTTTCGAGCCCCGATATCAGTACTGAACAAGTATGACAATATAATGATAAAAAAGAACCTTATTCGCATCCACGTTTTCTTTTGTCGACACAAAGATATATCTTTTTTAAAGGAAAAGTCCCACGGAACTCAAAGTTTTTTGTAATTTTGCAACTTAATAGTTGTATTATAATTGAATTCTAATCCAAAAATTATAACATTGTGGGAGAAACAAAGTATATCTTCGTTACTGGCGGAGTAGCCTCATCATTAGGCAAAGGCATTATATCCTCATCTGTGGGTAAATTGTTGCAAGCTCGTGGATACAACATTACCATTCAAAAATTCGACCCCTATATCAACATCGACCCGGGTACGCTCAATCCGTACGAACACGGCGAATGCTATGTTACCGTAGACGGTCAGGAAACGGATTTGGATTTAGGACATTACGAACGTTTCACCGGAATCCAGACTACCCGTGCCAATAATATAACTACCGGCCGGATATACCAAAGCGTTATCGAAAAAGAACGCAGAGGGGACTATTTGGGTAAAACCATTCAGGTCGTACCTCATATCACGGACGAAATCAAACGGAACATCAAATTGATGGGTAAAAAATACAAGTTTGATTTCGTAATTACCGAAATCGGGGGAACGGTAGGCGACATCGAATCCCTGCCCTTCCTGGAGGCCATCCGCCAATTACGTTGGGAATTGGGCAAGGATGCCATCAACCTGCATCTGACCTACGTTCCTTATCTGGCGGCTGCAAAAGAGTTGAAGACCAAGCCGACCCAAACATCGGTCAAGCAATTGCAGAGTTTGGGTATACAACCGGATATTTTGGTACTTCGTACGGAACATGAACTGAATGCGGACATCCGGAAGAAAGTGGCTCATTTCTGTAATGTGGACGAAGAAGCCGTCATTCAAAGCCTGGACATGCCGTCCATCTACGAAGTACCTCTGAGCATGCAAGCCCAGAAGCTCGATGCCATTATTTTACGCAAGATGAATATGCCGGTGGGTGAAACGCCCCAACTCGGTCCATGGCGCTCCTTCCTCGACCGTCGCAACAAAGCTACGGAAATCGTCCACATCGCCCTGGTTGGCAAATATGATTTGCAAGACGCATATAAGAGTATTTTAGAGTCACTCGCACATGCCGGAACCTACAATGACTATAAAGTCAAGACACATTTCGTCAATAGCGAAAAACTGACCCGTGAAAACGTGGAAGAGCAACTGAAAGGTATGGCGGGAGTGGTTATCTGTCCGGGGTTCGGACAACGGGGCACCGAAGGTAAAATCATTGCTGCCGAATACACCCGCACCCACGACATTCCGACGTTCGGTATTTGTCTCGGTATGCAAATGATGGTTATCGAATTTGCACGTAACGTATTAGGATACGTAGATGCCAACAGCCGCGAAATGGATGAAAAGACTCCGCACAATGTCATCGACATCATGGAAGAACAGAAAAATATCACCCAAATGGGAGGTACAATGCGTCTGGGAGCCTACGAATGCGACGTACGCGAAGGCAGCAAGACTTTCGAGGCATACGGGCAAAAGCAGATTTCCGAACGCCACCGTCACCGTTACGAGTTCAACAACCAATATATTAAGGAGTATGAAAAGGCCGGCATGCAATGCGTCGGCATCAACCCCGACAGCAACTTGGTGGAGATCGTGGAAATCCCGACATTGAAATGGTACATCGGTACACAATTCCATCCGGAATACAGCAGTACGGTACTCAAACCGCATCCATTGTTCCTTTCATTCGTAAAGGCAGCCATTGAGAATTCATTGAGCACCAAAAAGCAATCTAAAGACAAATAAATAAGAATATGGACAAAAACACGCTTACAGGATTTATCCTCATTGCGGCAGTACTTATCGGATTCAGTTATTTCAGTCGCCCGAGCGAAGCGGAAATGGAAGCCCAACGCCGACAGGACTCTATCGCTACCGTGGCTCAACAAAAGGCACAGATGGCACAAGAAGCCAAGGAAGAGGCTGAAATAGCGCATCAGGCACAAGTAGCTTTAGACACGACGTCATTGTTTTACGCCCACAGGAGAGGAGAAGCACAAAACGTCGTATTGGAAAACGAGCTGATTAAATTAACGTTCAACACACGTGGGGGAACCGTCCAAAAGGTTGAACTCAAAGAATATAAGAACCAACAGGGCGGCCCGGTGACGCTGTTCGACGAAAAAGACGCACGCATGCAATTCATGCTGGGCGGGAAAACGGAGAACATCAACTCCGGCGACCTCTTTTTCACCCCAATCAACGTCAGTGACACGACCCTCACCATGCGTCTCCAGGCTTCCACAGGAGGCACACTGGATTTCGATTACAAGTTGTTGCCCCATTCCTACATGGTCGACTTTACCATCCAGGCCAACGGTTTGGGCAATATCTTCGCACCGTCTATGAAAACTCTGGACATCGCATGGAATGAAATGGCACGCCAACAAGAAAAAGGCTTCGATTTCGAAAGCCGTTATTCTTCCCTGACGTACAAAATAAAGAATGAGGGAACGGATTATCTGAGCGAAACCAGTGCCGAATCCGAAAAGATCGCAGAACCCTTAGACTGGGTCGCTTTCAAGAACCAGTTTTTCAGTTGTGTATTGATAGCACATCAGGATTTCACGGAAGCCCATCTCAGCAGCACGCCGCAGCAAAAAGCCAGCGGTTACCTGAAAGATTACGAGGCCGACATGAAAACGTTCTTCGATCCCAGCGGAAAGACCCCTACTCAAATGCAGATGCTGTTCGCTCCGAACAATTACCATCTGTTGCAACACACGAACAAACTCAGTGCCAGTGACAAAGACTTGGAATTGGAAGACCTTGTTTATCTGGGCTGGCCGCTCTTCAAGTGGATCAACCGTTTCTTCATCATCTACATTTTCGATTGGTTGAGCAGTCTGGGACTGTCAATGGGTATTGTCCTGTTGTTGCTCACGATATTGGTGAAAGTACTGGTCTACCCCACCACACGCAAGTCTTACTTGTCTTCTGCCAAGATGCGTGTGCTGAAACCGAAGATTGACGAGCTTAACGCCAAATATCCGAAACCGGAAGACGCCATGAAGAAGCAGCAGGAAACCATGCAGCTTTACAGCCAGTACGGGGTCAGCCCGATGGGCGGATGCTTGCCGATGCTGTTACAGATGCCTATCTGGATTGCTTTGTTCAACTTCGTTCCGAACGCCATCGAATTGCGCGGAGAAAGTTTCCTTTGGGCTTCCGACCTTTCGGCATACGATGACGTAATACGATGGGACAAGTCCATCTGGCTCATCGGAGACCATCTCAGCATTTTCTGTTTGTTGTTCTGCCTGACCAATATCGTCAACACTTGGATCAGCATGCGCCAGCAGCAGAACAGCATGACCGGCGAACAAGCACAACAAATGAAGTTCATGCAGTATATGATGTATATCATGCCTGTAGCCTTCTTCTTCATGTTCAACAACTACTCGTCCGGATTGAACTATTACTATTTCCTTTCCGGTCTGACCAGCATCCTTATCATGTGGTTCCTACGCAAGACCACCGATGACAAGAAGCTTTTGGCTAAGCTCGAAGCCAACTACCAAGCCAATAAAGCCAACCCTAACAAAAAGATGTCGGGAATGGCCGCACGGTTGGAAGCACTGCAAAAACAGCAGCAAGCCATCTTGGAAGAACAGAAAAAGAAACAAGCTCAAAACAAAAAATAACAATACATCCAAAAGAATCATTCCGGGCTATCCGCAACCGTCCGGAATGATTCATTTTTTTAGCTCACATCTATTATGAATCTCATTCATGTTATGACCGCAGCCCTTACCTTGGCTTCCGCCAGTCCGGTATCCAGAGCCAACGACGGACAAATCATCGGAAAAAACCAGATTACACTTACCGGAGACCGCCTCACTCCCGAGGCATTATGGGCCATGGGACGGATCGGGACTTTCGCCGTCTCTCCGGACGCCCAAAAGATTGTGTACACCGTCAGCTATTACAGCGTACAGCAGAACAAGAGCCATACCGTTCTTTACCTGATGGATGCCGACGGCGCGAACCCTACCCTGCTTACCACCACGGCCGACAACGAAAGCGAACCGGCTTTCACTCCGGACGGACAAAAAATCACCTTCCTGAGCGGTAAAAGCGGAAGCAGCCAGATATGGGAAATGGCTTTGGACGGCACGTCACGCCGTCAAGTCAGTTTCTGCCATAAGGACGTGGAAGGATACAAGTTTTCCCCCGACGGAAAAAAAGTCATCATCGTCCATTCCGTAGACACTTATACTTCTATCGAGAAAAAATACGATGACCTGCCATTATCCAGCGGTATGGTCATCACCGACCTCAACTACAAACATTGGGACCATTACGTGACCACCATCCCCCACATCTTCGTGGCGGATGTCCAAGACGGACGGACGGGTGACGGCATAGACCTTCTGAACGGCGAACCGTTTGAATGCCCGATGTTACCGTTCGGAGGCAGCGAACAGTTCAACTGGAGTCCCGACAGCCGTTATATCGTGTACACCAGTCGCAAAAAGACAGGCCGGGACTACGCTATCAGTACGGACAGCGACATCTACCGCTACGATACGGCGACCGGACAAACCGAGAACCTATGCAAACCGGCTGACTACAAAGAGCCTGAAATCGACCCGTCGCGTTCCATGGAACACCAAGCCATAAACCATCTGGACCGGGATTGTAACGTGGGCTACGACACGAACCCGGCTTATTCTCCCGACGGGAAATATGTGGCGTGGCTCAGCATGGCGCGCAACGGTTACGAAAGCGACCGTACCCGACTGTGCGTCCTGGACCTGAAGACGGGTGCAAAAACTTACGTTACGGAAGCTTTCCAATCCGGAGTAGACGGATTCTGTTGGGCAGCCGACAGCCGCTCGTTCTATTTCACCGGCGTATGGCAGGCACGTAGCATGATACACTCCACCAACCTCAAAGGCGAAGTGAGACCGCTGACCACGGGGGATTTCGACTATGGTACCGGACTGGCCTTATGCGGTAAAAACCTCATCGTCACCCGCCACAGCATCAGTGCGCCGGATGACATCTACAGCCTTTCCTTTAAAAAGAAGAAAAATGCGGAAGTCAGGCAGCTCACCCGGGAAAACCAATATTTTCAGGAACGCCTGAAGATGGGTGAAGTCAAAGAACGTTGGGTCGCTACCACTGACGGCAAGAAGGAACTCTGTTGGGTGATTTACCCGCCTCATTTCGACCCGTCCAAAAAATATCCGGTACTCCTGTTCTGCGAAGGAGGCCCGCAAAGCCCCGTCAGTCAGTTCTGGAGCTACCGTTGGAACCTGCAAATCATGGCTGCCAACGACTATATCGTCATCGCTCCCAATCGCCGCGGCCTGCCGGGCTTCGGCATGGAGTGGCTGGAAGAAATCAGCGGCGACTACAGCGGCCAGTGCATGCAAGACTACCTGAGTGCCATCGACGACATTTGCAAAGAACCATATGCGGACAAAGACCGCTTGGGATGCGTGGGAGCCAGCTTCGGAGGTTACAGTGTGTACTATCTGGCCGGACACCACGACAAACGCTTCAAATGTTTCATCTCGCACGACGGAATCTTCAACACGCAACAGCAATATTACGAAACGGAAGAAATGTGGTTTCCCAACTGGGACCTCGGCGCAGGGCCTTGGCGTAAGGGCATCAGTGCCGACCCGGACAACGCGGAAAAGGTGGACGACCAGCAAAAGGTGAATCCCTTCACCACCAGTCCCCACCTCTACGTAGACCGTTGGGACACGCCCATCCTTTGCATCCACGGCGAGAAAGACTACCGCATCCTCAGCTCACAAGGGCAGTCGGCTTTCAGTGCCGCCGTCATGCGTGGTATCCCCGCCGAACTCCTGTTGTATCCCGACGAGAACCACTGGGTATTGAAACCCCAAAACGGCATATTGTGGCAGCGCACTTTCTTCCGCTGGCTGGACCGTTGGTTGAAAAAATAAATTAAACGATAAACGTCATGAACCAAACTTCGAATCAAAAATTAAATGACAAGACGTGGGCACGTTGGTCTGCCCTCTTCGTTGTGGCTTTCACCATGATGGCCGCTTACTACGTAAACGACATCATGGCTCCGCTCAAAAGCATGCTCGAAGGCGAACTGCACTGGACAAGCGGTGAGTTCGGCTTCTTCACGGGAGCCTACAGTTTCCTGAATGTCTTCCTGCTCATGCTCATCTGGGGCGGACTGATTTTGGATAAATTCGGCATCCGCTTCACAGGTATGCTGTCCGCCATCCTGATGGTAGGCGGCACGATATGCGAATACGCTGCCATCACCCGTTTCGGCGGAACCGAAGAGATGCTGTTCGGTTACAAACTGGATGTTTTCATGGCTTCGGCCGGATATTCCGTATTCGGTGTCGGTGCTGAAGTGGCCGGCATAACGGTGACAAAAATCATCGCCAAATGGTTTCACGGCAAGGAAATGGCTTTGGCCATGGGCGTACAGGTCGCCCTGGCCCGCGTCGGCTCGCAAGTGGCATACGCAGTAGCCATCCCCGTAGCCAAGAACTGGCATCTCGACACTCCGTTGCTCATCGGTGCCATCCTGCTCGTCGGCGGACTGATTTCTTTCCTGTGCTTCACTTTCATGGACCGCAAGCTCGACCGCCAGGTCACGATCGACACCTCCTGCGGCGATGATGAAAAATTCTCCTTCAAGGATGTGGTGGCCGTAGTCAGCAATCCGGGATTCTGGCTCATTGCTCTCCTGTGTGTCCTGTTCTATTCTTGTGTATTCCCCTTCCAGAAATTCGCTACCGAATTGATGGTGACGAAATACAACGTATCCGAAGACATTGCCGGTACCTTTGCGGGCCTTCCTGCTTTGGGCGCGCTGTTCCTGACTCCTGTGTTCGGCGGAATGATAGACCGGAGAGGAAAGGCTGCTTCCATTATGATGTTGGGAGCTTTTATGCTCATCTGCGTGCATGCCATCTATGCCATTCCTTTCATCCACGCCTCTTGGGTAGCCATCATCCTGATGATTATTCTGGGCATCGCCTTCTCTCTCGTCCCGTCCGCCATGTGGCCTTCCGTGGCCAAAATATTCCCGGTCAAACAACTGGGTACGGCATACGCCCTGATATTTTTCATCCAGAACATCGGATTATGGGGTATCCCGGCTCTCATTGGCAGCGTACTCGAAAACTATTGCATCACGGGCCAGGAAGTGGTAAACGGTAAAACAACCAATCTTTACGACTATACCCTTCCCATGTGCATTTTCACCGGTATAGCCATTCTCTCCCTGTTGGTGGCCTTCCTGCTCAAGTCCGCCGATAAGCAATACGGTTACGGATTGGAAAAAGCCAACCTCAAGAAATAAATCTTTCCACAGCGGGAAAAGCCGGTATTTGGAGGTACGCCGAAAAATACCGGCTTTTGTTTTTCCCTTTTCTGTCTGTCCGGTTTTATTCCTCTTGGAAATACAACGTAAAGGTCTTAGCCGTCCCACAAAATCAGCATTATAAAAAGCTGTATTTCAAATACTAACAAAACACAAATTAATCTCCGCAGAACGAAAAAACGATTGGCTGTGATTGAAAAATCAATCGGCTGAGACTAAAAAATCGTTTGGCGCAGAACCGTGTACCGATGTCCTTACCCCTCTACCGTGTTGTAAAAGAAAAGAAATCCAAATACTGAAATTCAGAGTAACACCCATATATTAATATAATATAAAATAGAGTGAATATATTTCTTCTTATATTAAAATTACTATATTTGCAGACGAAATAGTACATTCATGCTCAAGGAAATGAAGGGAAGCATTCCCATATGCATGCAAGAAAAATACCGTTAACTTCCCACTTAAACCAACTAAGCAATGAGAAAAAGACTATTCTATTCTTTATTTTTAGGTGCGGCATTGTGTATGACAACGGCGTGCAGCGACGATGACAACAACGGAAATGAAGGTCCGGGCGGTGGAAATGGAAACGGTAACGTCCCCGTCACGACCGTAGAGCAGGCGCAAGAGGAGATAGACCGTGTGGGCAAGGCATTGGCCGCAAAGATAGATGTGGAACGCCTCAAACCAACCATCTCGCTGTTGGAATATTGCGAAAACACGTTTTTCAACGAGGATGACGAGGTCATGCTCCCCGACAACCCGAACCGTCCGGATTACGGTTGGAGAAGCCTCATGCGCACCATGCGCCTTAGCGCACAAGGAGACATTGCCGCACTGGCCTCCAAGCGAGCTATCGGCGATGTGTACGAAATCAGCCAGCTCCACGGAGAATGGAAATGGAACGAAACTACGGAAGAGTGGGATCAAATTGCCGATGCATCGATGAGGAATTCCGCCATCTATACGTTCAGATACGAAGGAAAAAACTGTGTAGCCGAAGTGAAAGGCAGCGGCCAAGAGTTTGAATTCGTCCGTAAAGATGCAACCGGGAATGCCTATTCCGAAACCATCAAGATTCCGGCTACCCTTACAGGCACCGTAAAACTCGACGGCAAACTCATGGCCCAGCTTACCGTCAACACGGAAGCCTGCGACTATGTCGGCAAGCAATATTCCGCAAATGCAACGTTCGAGGCTGCCGATGCCGGTTATAAAGTCACCCATTCTTTGTTTGACAATAACAGCGAGGCTGCCGTGAAATCGGAACTTTACAGCGGAAACGAACGACTGATTACCATGTCATGCAGCGTGAACGGGCATAATTTGGCTGACATAGATTTGATCGAATCCGGATATTTCGACGGAAACGCCAACTTGAAAAACGGAATCTTGGGTTGCAACATCATGGACGACATAAGCCTGAACATCACTGCCGACAACAACAACGGGCTGGTAGATGCCTTCGACTATGACGGGTACTATTATTACTACCAAGGAAATGCGGAAGGTTCTTTGGAAAGCGTAAAAGAGGCTGCCCGATTGGAAACACAAAGGGCTGTCGATGCCGCCAACCAATACGTACAGGCTGCGATGTTCTTCAAGAACAGCACCTATTCCGTACCTCTGACATGGCAAGCCGTCCATTACGATTATTCATATCCCGGAAGCTATTATTATTCAGGTGAATGGTCGGCCGAACCGGTATTGAACTTCGAAAATGGCACGACCTACACGTTTGGAGAGTATTTCACGGTTGCACGTTTCCAATCCCTGATTGCAGCGTATGAAGAATTGTTCGGGCGCTTCGAGAATTTATAACATACTTTTTTAATTTAACCATGGCAGGCTGACTCCGTTTCCACTTCGTGGGAATCCGTTGTCGGCCTGCTTTCACTTGTGTCCGGCATACTCCATGTACAAAACCATTAGCACTTTGTTCCTGCTCGTTGGGTTCCACCAAAATCTACGTGCCTCGCTCGCAGACAGCCTGCAAAGCGAACGAATGGAAGAAGTGGAAGTGAAGGCTTACAGTCCACGCACTTTATCGGACGACCGGAACGGACGTTTGTACTGGAACATGGAGTCGCTGGCAGACATGCCTCATGTATTGGGCAGTGCAGACCCCTTACGCAGCCTGCAACTTCTTCCGGGAGTAGCCACCAACAACGACTATACCTCCGGCATCCACATACAGGGATGTGCAGCTTCCCAAAGCGTATTGAACATGGACGGGGCACCGATATTCAACGCCTCCCACCTGTTAGGCCTGTTTTCCGTATTCAACGCCTCTCACTTCCGCGGCATGGCATTGGTCAAGAACCGTCACGATGCCGCTTTCTCCAACCGTTTGGGCGGAGAAGTTTCTTTCTATCCGACCGATTCCGTAGCCCGTAAAGTCCATCTCGATGCCACCGTCAGCTTTATGGAAAGCGAAGGTACGTTGACACTCCCTACCGGCGAGCATTCCACACTCTACTTATCCGGACGGGGAAGCTACCTGAACCTGCTCTACGGCAACCTGTTGGAGATAGACGAGATGCAACTCCGCTATGGCCTGCAAGATTATAACCTGACTTTTGTGCAACAAGCCGGAGCGCACGACAAAATCCGCCTTAGCCTGTATCACGGACAAGACCGTATGAATCTGTTGCAGGAAGACTTTGCAGACGAAAACAAGCTGAATTGGCAAAACACGGCTGCCGCATTGCACTGGCAACACCATTCTTCCCGGTTTATCCTCCAACAGAACGCCACTTTCAGCCGCTACCGTAACACATTGGACATGGGTATCAGTTCCGTATCCCTCAACCTGTCTTCCGGAATCACACAAGCCGGTTACGCCGCCCGTTTGGAATGGACACGGGGCAATCTGCAATGGAACGGCGGTGTGGAATACAACTATTACCATTTCCGTCCCATGCAGTTCGAAGTCTCCGGTTCGTTCATCGAAAACGAAACACCCAAATTCCGTGAAGACGCCCACGAAGCCAATGCCTACCTTCAGGCCGACATTTCCCTCCACCCCTCCTGGTCGGTACTCGGAGGATTGAGACTGTCATCCTACCACAGCCATGGCTGCAGCTTCATTTCGCCAGACCCGCGCATCACCCTGCACTACCATCCCTCGTCCTCCCATACTTTGTCCGTACATTACGGTCTGTACCATCAGTACCTTCATCAAATGTCCGTCTCCAACGGTGGGTTGCCCGTAGACTATTGGACCTCTTCGTCTCCTTCTGTACGCCCCCAACAAGCTCATTCCATTGCCTTGGGTTATCATTTCCGGTCGCAAAAAAGAATGATGGAAATCAGTGCGGAAGTTTACTATAAGAAGCTGAGCCATCAGCACGAATATTCAGGTTCCATATTGGATTTCTTCACGCAGGTCTACCACATAGAAAACAATATGATACATGGGAAAGGCTATAACTACGGTCTGAATCTCATGCTGAAAAAGAACAGAGGCAAACTCTCCGGTTGGGTCAGTTATGCCATAGGAAGCAGCCGACGCCGTTTCCCCGAACTTAGTCCGACAGAATGGTTCAATTCGACTTTCGACCGACGCCACGACTTGTCCGTAGTAGCCTACTACCGGTTCAACCGGCATTGGAGCTTGGGAGGAGATTTCGTATACGCCAGTGGCACGCCCTACACCAAAGCCAAAAGCGTGTACGTCATCAATAACAATTTGGTGAGCGAATACGGAAAATACAACGGCTCCAACCTTCCTGCCACCCACCGCATGGACATCGCCCTGACCTACCGTTTCACTCCCCGTGGGTACAGGGAGCAAAGCCTGAACCTCTCCATTTATAATTTATATGCCCGGCGTAATGTCCTTTTCAGTTATCTGGGCTTTCAGGAAGAGAACTTCGGCTACAAACATGTATATTCCCTTTGCCGCATGCTGCCTTCCATCGGTTATACTTTAAAATTCTGAGCCATGAAATCATATTGCATATACACACTCGGACTGATACTTCTGGCATGTGCCATACTTACGGCCTGCATGGAGGAAGAAGACGCAGAACTCCAAACGCAATTAGTCGTAGAGGGATGGATTGAGGACGGTGGCTACCCCGTAGTCTTATTGGGCGAAACCCATGCCATAGACGCCGGTATGCAGAATATCGAAAACTATATCGTACGTTGGGGGAAAGTAACCATCTCTGACGGGACCGATAGTGTGATTCTGACCGGAGGATATGACAATGACTTCTTTCCGCCCTATAAATACACGACATTCAAAATGACCGGACAGGCCGGAAAAACTTACACGCTGACTGCCGAGTATCGGGGGAAAAAAGCCACAGCCGTCACGACCATCCCCCAACCCGTCGAACTGGACTCCCTGCATGTCGTCCGCAGCGAAAGCGACACCTTATTCTATATAAAAGCTTTTTTTGAAGACAATCCCGACGAAAGGAACTACTATGGACTGTTCAGCAAAAGACACGGAAAAGACAAAGCTTTTCTCTTATCTTTCATGGGGGTATTCTCGAATGAAGTCATCCCCACGCACGTGGCGGCCGACGTGTACTGCGGGACCTCCGTCTATACGGAAGCCGATAGGAACGCATCCGCCTATTTCAAAAAGGAAGACTTGGTACAAGTAAAACTCTGCCGTATGGATCAGGCCTCTTACGAATTCTGGAAAAGTTACTCCAACCTGAACAACCTGTCTTCCAATATGTTCTTCCCCTACACTAACGACTTGGAATCCAATGTCCAAGGTGGAAAAGGCTATTGGTGCGGATACGGAGCCAGCACCCTATCCGTGCGCATCCGCTAAACGATTTCATTCTTATATCATAAAAATAGTTAACTACATATTTATTTATCCATTTATCTACTCCTTCATTAAAGAAATAATTTATATTTGCAAGTACTAATTTCATTATTAACCTTATAACCAAAAGAGAGCAAAGATATACATACTCCGACAGTGAAGGAATCCATATACGCCCTGTGACGGAAATAAAATCTGTTTTCTATAAGTAAAAACTCACTATCCTCCAAAACCTTATGCACATCAAATCATATTTATGTTTGTTTATTTGCTTATTGACTTGCCTATTTGCACAAGCAAATAACAAAAACAGTTTCAGCTACGGTATATTTCTATATACCGTCAATAAATTTGTCATAATCGCCACTGGAGACAGCACCGTAAGTATTACCAGTATAGACAGGAGTACAAGAACCCATCCTTTACTGTCTAATGACACACTCGTCATTCCTAACGCAATAATACACAACGGATACGAATATCAAGTAGAGGGGATTGAAGACAACGCATTCATTAGTTGTAAGGACATAAAACACTTGATTATCAGCGAAGGTATAGATTATATCGGAGAAAACGCGTTTTCGTATTGCACCGAACTCCAATCCATCCATATACCCAGTACTATAGATTATATAGGAAATGCGGCTTTCCACTCATGTCCGAACTTACAAACCATCGAAGTGCATGAAAAGAACGAAAGGTATGATTCACGGAATCAATGTAATGCTATCATTGAACATAAAACAGACCTCATTTTAGGATGCCATACCACCCAAATCCCACAAGGGGTGACACGTATTTGCGCGGAAGCCTTTAAAGGATGCCTGAAACTGGACAGTATCACGATTCCGGAAGGAGTTGTAGAAATGGAATCCGGAATATTCAGAAACTGCCCACGTTTGAAATACATAAAATTGCCACAGACTTTGGAAATGCTTAGCGGTGGAGGCACTTTTGCCGACTGTATCAGCCTACGTAACATCCATATCCCCCAAAATGTCTTTTTCATTGAAGAAGGCAACCAGTTCCATGGATGTCTCTCGCTTGACAGTATAATAGTGGACAGCCGAAACAAAACGTATGATTCCCGTGACGGATGCAACGCTATTGTGGAAACCGCAACCGACAAGATTATTTCCGGATGTGGAAAATCCCGCATTGTAGGAAGCATTAAAGAAATCGGCCCTTCAGCATTCGGCAATAGCGTGATTAAAAGTATCACCATCCCGGCTAACATTACCAAAATCCATAATGGAGCATTTTGGGGATGTAGGTTTTGCACTTCCATCTCCGTAGATCCAAGGAATCCTGTGTATGACTCGCGAAACGATTGCAATGCCATCATAGAAACAGCAACCCATAAGATTATAACCGGCTGTATAACAACCAATATACCCCAAGATGTTGTCGAAATCGGAGAAAGAGCTTTCTGCCGGATGCCTTTACCTACATTCGTAGCGATTCCTGATAATATACAAAAAATCGGGGAAAGTGCTTTTGCCGGTTGCGAAAGAATATACCAGGTATTTATCCCCGGTTCCGTAAAAGAAATCGGATCATCCGCTTTCAGCCTATGTAATTCCTTAAATGGGGTCTTTATGGAAAAAGGTATAAAGAAAATATCTTCCGGAACATTCAGCCAATGCAAAAACCTGAACCTCATAGAAATTCCTGAAGGAGTCAAAGAGATTGACCGTTCTGCATTTTGGGATTGTTCCAACTTGCAATATGTATCTTTGCCATCCAGTCTGGAACATATAGCTCCATCGGCTTTTGACGGATGCCCGTGCGACAGCCTCGTAAAGCAAAATATGCACGCCATCATCTACTAATCAGGCATACAAACCAGACAAGAATCTATGAATGTGCCCAAACGATTAGCCAAATAGCACTCCAAATCCCAAAAATCACAACGCAATCAAATCGGCATATTCCGCCCTTGCCTCATGCAACAAATCCCGAGGTGACAACTTGACCTGCAAACCGCGCTGCCCCGCACTGACATAAACATAATCGTACTGTGCTGCCGTCTCGTGCACGTAAGTGGGAAAATGTTTCTTCATCCCTATCGGGGAACATCCGCCACGGATATAACCGGTCGTAGGCAAAAGTTCCTTCATCGGCAGCAATTCGCATTTCTTATTGCCGCTCACACGAGCCGCTTTCTTCAGGTCTATCTCATGTTCTCCGGGTACTACGCAAACAAAATAACCGGTCTTGTCACCATGCAGCACGATGGTCTTGAACACCCGTTCCACATCTTCGCCCAACTGGGCAGCCACGTGCACGGCACTCAAATCCGATTCGTCCACCTCGTATGGAATCAATTCGTATGCAACCTTGGCCTTGTCCAACAAGCGTGCCACATTGGTCTTGTTAATCTTTTGCTTTGCCATAAAGCACCTCCTTTAAATATGCGGCTGTATAACCTTTCCCATAACGCACCAAATCCTCGGGCGTACCCTCGAACAAAAGCTCGCCACCGCCACGTCCGCCGTCCGGTCCCATATCGATGAGGAAGTCCGCCGACTTGATGACATCCAAGTTATGTTCGATAACCATCACGGTGTTGCCTTTGTCCACCAGACGGTTCAATACGCCGAGCAACACGCGTATGTCTTCAAAATGCAATCCGGTGGTCGGCTCGTCCAATATATATATGGTTTGCCCCGTGTCGCGCTTGGACAGTTCCGTGGCCAACTTGATGCGTTGGCTTTCGCCACCCGATAACGTGGTAGAGGGCTGCCCCAGTTTGATGTATCCTAAGCCCACATCCTGCAAAACTTTGATTTTATTCAGAATCACCGGCTGATTCTCGAAGAACTCCACCGCACGGTTAATCGTCATATCCAAAACGTCGGCTATGGATTTGCCTTTAAAACGAACTTCCAGCGTCTCACGGTTGTAACGCTTTCCGTGGCATACCTCGCACGGGACATACACATCCGGAAGGAAATTCATCTCGATGGTCTTATATCCGTTTCCACCGCATGCCTCGCAACGTCCGCCCTTCACGTTAAAAGAGAAACGTCCCGGCTTATAACCTCGTATCTTCGCTTCGGGAAGACTGACGAAAAGCGCACGGATATCGTTGAACACACCGGTATAGGTAGCCGGATTGGAACGCGGCAAACGACCGATGGGCGACTGGTCCACACTGACCACCTTGTCCACGAATTCCAAACCTTCAACCTTGTCGTAAGGCAAAGGATCGCGCAAGGAACGGTAGAAATGTTGCGAAAGGATGGGCTGCAAAGTATCGTTAATCAACGTGGACTTCCCGCTTCCGGACACCCCCGTAATGCAAATCAACTGCCCCAAAGGGAATTCTACATCCACACCCTTCAGATTGTTTCCCCGTGCGCCCCTCAACCACAAAGAGTGTCCGTTGCCCTTCCTGCGCTGCCCGGGGATTTGAATGGAACAAGTACGGTTCAGATAACGTGAAGTCAACGTATCTTGCTTCAACATCTCTTCCGGCGTGCCCTGGAAGACCACCTCGCCGCCCAACCTGCCGGCTTTCGGCCCCATATCAATGATATAGTCGGCACTCTCCATCATTTCTTCATCATGTTCCACCACAACCACCGTGTTTCCCGTGTCACGTAAAGCCTTCAGGGAGCTTATCAACCGACGGTTGTCCCGTTGGTGCAGACCGATACTGGGTTCGTCCAAAATATACAAGACATTGACCAGTTGAGAACCAATCTGCGTGGCCAAACGGATACGCTGGCTCTCGCCGCCCGATAATGACACCGACGAACGGTTCAAGGACAGATAATCCAAGCCCACATCCATAAGGAACTTCAGGCGCGAACGGATTTCTTTCAAAATTTCCGGGGCTATCTTTCTCTGCCGGTCGGTCAGCCGTTCCTCCACGTGCAACATCCAATCATACAATTCACCGATATCCATCGCCGACAACTCCGCAATGTTCTTGTCTGCCATACGGAAATGCAAAGCTTCCTTATTCAAACGGCGTCCTCCACATTCCGGACAAGTCACCGTCTTGGAGAACTGTTCCGCCCATTTCTGTGCCGAAGCCGAAGTTTCGTTCTCTTGCATCATCTGGATGTATTTCACCAATCCCTCGTAGGTCACATAATAATCCGACGAGGTGTGCACCAACTGAGACTTGATGCGCACGCGATCCATGCTGCCGTTCAATATTTCGTTCAACGCTTCCTCCGGCAAATCCTTGACCGGTGTCTTCACATCAGCGTCGTATTTTTCCAACAAAGCATCTATCTGCCAGAATATCATGCTGTTTTTATACTTCCCCAAAGGTAGGATAGCCCCCTCGTACACCGAAAGGTTACGGTCCGGAATCACTTTATCCATGTCTATCAGGCTGACATATCCCAATCCTTTGCACCGCGGACAAGCCCCCTGCGGAGAGTTGAAAGAAAAGTTATGAGGAGCCGGGTCACGGTAGGACAAACCGGTTTCGGGGCACATCAAACGTTTACTGTAATGACGTACGGTCTCCGTTTCGGCATCGTAAACCATAAGTTGACCTTCCCCCTGTTGCATGGCCGTGGCCACACTGGCGTGCAACCGTTTGTCATCCTTCTGCTGTACGCAAAGCTTATCCACAACGATTTCTATGCTGTGGTTCTTATAACGGTCGAGTTTCATCCCATGGACTATCTCGCGAATCTCGCCGTCCACGCACACATATAAATACCCCTTGCGGCGTATCGTCTCGAACAGTTCTTTGTAATGTCCCTTACGGTTACGCACCACAGGAGCCAGCAGATAGATGCGCCGCCCCTCGTAATCCCTGATAATCAAATCTATCACCTGCTCTTCGGTGTAACGCACCATCTTCTTGCCCGACAAATAGGAATAAGCCTCTCCGGCACGGGCATACAGCAAACGCAGGAAATCATAGATTTCGGTAGTGGTCCCTACCGTAGAACGGGGATTTTTATTGGTCGTTTTCTGTTCGATGGAAATCACAGGACTCAACCCCGTAATCTTGTCTACATCCGGACGCTCCAAGTTACCCAAAAAGTTACGTGCGTATGCCGAAAATGTTTCTATGTAGCGACGCTGACCTTCGGCGAATATCGTATCGAAAGCCAATGAAGACTTCCCGCTCCCGCTCAACCCGGTAATCACCGTCAGACTGTTGCGCGGCAGTTCCACATCCACATTCTTCAGATTGTGCACCCGCGCGCCGAACACTTCTATTTTTTCTGTTTCGTTATCCATCATCCTATTAATCATTTCCATTGGTGCCCGTCCCCGAATAACCGGTCAGCACATTCACATCTTTTCTTATCTTATATTCTTTGCCGTCGGCTCCGCGTGCATTGACCACCACGAAATACACCCCGTCTTTGACGGTCTTGCCATGGAACTTCCCATCCCATCCGCCGTCCAGAGTATCCCAAGCGTACAATTTCTGCCCCCACCGGTTGAAAATGACAGCTTTGAAACTGACGATGGACTGATAGCCTTCCTTTACCTTATATATATCATTGTAACCGTCTCCGTTGGGAGAAAAGGCATTCGGCATTTCCAGAACAGACTCGCTGATGGAGACCACAAACGGTTCTGCCGTCCCCTCTTCGGGAAACACGATAGTATCGTTGCCATGCACGAAAGTGGCATAAAATTGCACGTAAAACGTACCGCTTTCGGTGAAAGTGTACTCCAGATTCTCATCGAAACGGTCTATAATCGGAGTATTCTCTTGTCCTTCGCGATACACACGCCACTCATACCGTACCGTATAATCCCCTAAATCTTCCACATTGGAAGTAAAATGCCCCGCCAACGGAGCCGACTGGGGTTCGGACGCATCTTCCAACTCTTCGCCCGTGGCCGTCGTATAACGCACAGCCGGATTAGCCGTAGGATAAGCCGTTTGTGCCGAAAGCGAAAAAGAAACAGCACAGAATAAACCTAAAAACAAATACTTCAAAATAGTTTTCATGCCTGAATATTTGTGCAAAAATAATGTTTCCCGTTGACATAACCACTTTTTTTATGTAATTTTGTCCGCAATATCAGAAAAAAAGAAATGGCACACTGGAAAAGATTTATATATGTCGTAATCGCCCTGTTTTCCTTACAACTGACGGCTCGTGCACAGGAGACGGAAACTTTCGTACATACCATTAAACAAGGAGAAACGGTATATTCCATAGCCCGCACTTATCAAGTGTCTCCCGAATCTATCCTCAAGCTGAACCCGACGGCCTCTACAGGTATCAAGGCCGGAGAAACACTGACGATTCCGCAACAGCAAAACGGTACGCAAGAAAAACGTTTCCATACGATTCAAGCCGGAGAAACACTTTACAAACTGACTAAAACTTACCAAGTAAGTGCCGACGATATTTGCAAAGCCAATCCGGGACTTACGGCCGAAAACTTCAAAGCGGGAATGGTTATCCGTATCCCGGCTTCCACCACGCCCGTGAACACGCCCCCGGCGAAGGAAGCCACCCAACCGCAAGGAGTAGCACAATCCGGATGCCGGGAAATGCACAAGGTAAAACGCAAGGAAACTTTATACAGCATCGCCCGGGATTTCAATCTGACAGAAGCCGAACTGAAAGCGGCAAATCCGGAAATGAACGAGCCTGGTTATAAACTCCGCAAAGGAGACTTCGTCTGTATCCCTTTCCCTAAACCGGAAAAGCCGAAAGAAATCATTCCTACCAATGAAGAACTGATGGGGAAGAAAGCCGTATCAGCCCCTCAGAAACTGATACGTATGGGAGTCATCCTGCCTTTTAAGGGAGGTTCGGCGGACAACGATAAAATGATAGAATTCTACAGGGGAGTGCTGATGGCAGTAGAAGAGATAAAGAAATCCGGTACGTCGGTGGATGTTTTCGCCTACGATTCCGGCAAAAGTGCCGGCGACATCAAGGCCGTCGTGAACAGCCACCCCATTACAAACCTTGATTTCATCATCGGTCCGTTGTATCCGGAACAGATAGCCCCACTTAGCAAATTCTGTCAACAGCATCATATCAAACTGGTAGTCCCGTTTTCGTCTCTCGGTGATAACGTATATGAAAACCCATACTATTACGCCATCAACCCTCCCAAATCATACCAGTTTGCAGAAGCATCCCGGCTGACCACGGAACTCTTCGGAAAAGACAACGTCATTTTCTTGGAAGGCACTGAAAACGACAAAGATGCGGCTGCATTCATCGATGCCACCCGAAAACGGTTACAACAAAACGGCAGCAAAGCAAACCGCTTGAAACTCAACGATGACGAAATAAAGTGGATGGAAGCGATGACCCAATACAAAGACAACGTCATCATTCCCAACTCATCCGGCATTAAACTGTTGAACCAATTGTTTCCCAAGTTGAAAGAGTTCACTAAAAAGAATCCCGAATACAGAATCAAACTGGTGGGCTATCCGGAATGGCAGACATACGCCAGCAATCATTTGGAGAACTTCTACCAATTCAACACATACGCCTATTCTTCCTTTTTCAGGAATCCGCTGAACGGTAACGCCGACGAATTTGAGAATGCCTACCAAAAGGCCTTTCACACACCGACCCTCGTTTCGTGGCCACGTTTCGGTATGCTGGGTTTCGACACGGCTATTTATTTCCTGAAAGGCATATCGACGTATGGAGAAGCTTTCGACCAGCATCTTTCGCAAATCGTCACGACTTCTTATCAACACCGCTTCGACTTCCAACGCATCAGTAATTGGAGCGGTTTTATCAACCGTGAAGTCGAATTCATCCACTATAGTCCATCCCACAGCATTGAACTAATCCGACTGAAAAAATGAGAAAAGCATTCCTCATCGCGATAGCGTCCTGCTGCATCGGGATCTCTAAAGTGTACGGGCAAATCGGTGAACCGCGTAACGACCTGGCCATAGGTTTCAATGCGGGATACACGCTGAACCAAGTCATGTTCAACCCTACCATCCAACAAAAATTCAAAGGGGCGCCGACTTTCGGTTTTACGGCCAGATATACCTGCGAGAAGTATTTCAAAAGCTTGTGCTCTATCCAACTGGAAGTCAATTATACCAATTTGGGATGGGAAGAATTGATAGAAACGTCCGACGACACCTACAAACGGGATATCAACTATATACAAATCCCGTTGTTAGCCCGCATGGGTTGGGGCTACGAACAAAAGGGTGCTTTATTTTACGTCGTGGCCGGTCCGCAAGTCGGCTTTTATTTAAGCGACAAGGGGCACAAAGGCGGGCTTTTCAACGACTCAACCCTGAACCTCCGTCCGGGACAAGTAAACCAACAATACGACATGCCGGTAAAGAACAAATTTGAATATGGCATCACAGCCGGTGCAGGTCTTGAGGTCAATACCAAAATCGGACATTTCCTTTTGGAAGGCCGTTACTACTACGGTTTGAGCGATATATTCGGCAACGGCAAGAAAGACGTGTTCGGCCGGTCGGCCAATGGCACCATCGTGGTAAAAGCCAGCTACCTGTTCGATATTGTACGTACACGACGGACTTCAACAGACAGAAAGTAATCCTCTTTTATAACTTTATCGGAAAGAGCTATTAAAAACAGCCATTTCAGTCTCCGAAAAGAGTGAGAACTGAAATGGCTGTCCAACATACAAAGATAGTTACTCATCAATCAAGTCGAGCGTAACACTGCGCAAGGAACGCAAATTAACGGTCTCCCATTGCGTATCGCCCTTGAAACGGTATTTGTACTTGAAATCGAAGCGCTGGCGCTTTTTCCCGCCATATACTTCCGACAAACTATACTCACCGTAATAATCCGGACGGGAAGCGTCCACGGGTGCCACCTCTATGGAATCCTCATCGTATGGACGCATCGTCAGGCTGTGGTCTTCGTTCACCTGAACGATGATGCCATTCTTGCGAATCACATCCGCGTCCGTCTCATAGCCTTTGATTCCCGCAAATATGCGGAAGGTGTTCTTCGTCAGGGGATGGAAGGTCTGAGACGCCGCCGCCTCCACCTCGTTCTCCCCGTCCTTCTGGGTCGTACCCGTGGCATTGTAAATGGAAGCCTCGTCGCTACGGGCATAAAGGTTCTTCATATAAACACGGTAAAGCACCTGGCTCTTGTCCGGATTCACCGAATAAGCCGACACGGAACGGATGCGAAGGGGGATGAAGTAAATGCTGTCGGGAGAAAGACCTTCCGGACGGACACGGATGGGCATCGTGTCATAGGTGTCCGCACTCGAAGCCTTCAGCGTCACCCGCATCTCGGGAATCGTGTAGTAACGGGAATCCAGTTCTTTCGCATACTTCTCTTCATCTATGTCATACTTCGACTTGTTGTACTGTGCCAGCACCTCCGGGGAATATTCCATACACACCTCCACGTCACGGTCGATATGGAGCGAGCCGCCGCAATTGACGGATATATATCCCGTGCTCTCCGGTTCGTTCAAATCGTGCATGCCCGTAAACACAAGGTCGTCGTCGCTGATGATGCAAATCACTTTCTGACCCATTTCCTGACCGAAATCGAATGTCTCGCAGGAGGTCAGACCGAAAGATAAGGCCATATAGAACATACCGGCTTTCTTAATTATCGTTTTCATCTGGTTCATCTGTTTTTAAGGTTTGTAAATACTAATCGCTGTAACCGGGATTCTGGTCCAGCAAGGGGACTTTACGCAACTCTGACTTGCTGATGGGCAGGAACAAGAGCCGCTTGTCCACCACGCGGTCCCGGTAGTTCCTCTCGTTCACGACCGTGCGTTGGTAGAATCCGCCGTTCTTGTTGGCCTCTATGTTCAAACCCATAATCGGCTCGGAATCCTCGTCTTCATAAATGCCCCAACGGCGCACGTCGTAGAACCGGCGGCCTTCGCCCAGGAACTCCACCATGCGCTCACGCTTGATTTGCTCGAAAAGCTCGTCGCGGTCGTTCAGTTCAGCGGCCTTCAGACCCGGAAGCCCGGCACGGTAGCGAACCTGGTTGAACGCCGAGGCTATCTCGTTGACATCGCGCGAAAGCATGTAAGTCTCACCCGAAGGCAAAGTGACGGAATGGGATGCCGTCAGCTCGTTCAACGCCTCCGCATACGAGAGCAGGATTTCAGCATAACGGATGATGGGGAACCCCTTCTCATAACGTTCGTTACCGTCCCCTTTCCACGCGTCGTACGAAGAGATATACTTCTTTATCACGTATCCGGTGGGAGTATAGTTCAGACTCTGGTTGATGGCTGCATATTTGTTGGCATTCCCGTCCAAGCTATACTCTACCGTTTGGTTCCGTATATCGTTCTGTGTAGAAGACAAAGCCGGCCAAAAGCATCCGCTGAACCCCACGCAAGCGTAAAAACGCATTTCACGGTTGGCATACATCTGCCAGATGCCACCATTGAGATGATAACCCGAGAAATCTTTCGGTCCTTCGGTAAAATCGTTGGGGCCTTCTTTATAATCGCCGTCCGCACGCGCCTCTTCTATCGTACGTCCGTCATCCATACGGTAAGCGTCAATCATCTTCTGGGTCAAACCCATACCATTGTAACCACCCATGTAGTCGGGAAACGACTGCTGCGTGTAATTGGAGACTTCTCCGGAAATACGTCCCCAAATCACCTCGCTGTTGTTCTTAAAGGGTTCATCCCCCGTAAACATATAGGAATAAGACTTAAACGGGTCGATGCCTCCGGCTCCATTCGGGAAATCTGCATCCGGTACACCGGACGGAAGTTCGGGCGTATTCTGGTCCTCCTTCACGGTAAAAAGCTCGTAAGCTTGCATATCCATCACACGCTTGCAAGCTGCGGCGGCCAAAGCATATTTACGCTCGTCATAATTCAGGTTCACATAATTCACCCCGTCGTAACTACGCTGCCATTTGCCGAAATATTGGCGTGTGGCGACAGAGCCATTGAACAGGGGTGAAGCCGCATGCAAACGCAAACGGGCTATCAAAGCATATGCCGCCCCACGTGTAGGACGCTCGAACTGGGCAATGGAACTCCGCACGGGCAAATAAGCCGCAGCCGTCTCCAACTCCGAACAGATGTATTCCACCGTCTCGTCATACGTGGCCCGATAATTATTGTACGCTATCCCGTCCAGATTGCTCTCATACACCTGGTCGCCCACCAATATAGCCGGACCGCAGTTCATCAGGATATGGTAATAAGCATAGCCACGCAGGAAATGGATGTAACCCGTATAATTGCGACGGTCGGCCGTGGTCATGTCCTGACATTCGTCCATCCGTGACAGCATGATATTGGCTTTGCGGATAATCTTGTACATGTCGCTCCAGATGTTCATCCCCCGTAAATCATCGGGCGTGACATACCCCAAAGTGAAGGCAGAACCCCGGAATATGTCCGTACTCATCACGGTAAAAATGTCATCTCCGGCCGTAATGCCCGGGGCATACTCATGACCGAAAATCTTACTCTCGTCAGGCAACTGGGCGGCCGCGCCCCATAAATAAGCCTCGAAATAACGTTTGTTACTAAACACGGAATCGTATTTCAACGTATCATCGAAATATTCATCCACATCCAAGTAATCACACGAGAACGTCATACCCATGACTGTCAGGAATACGCTTCCTGCCAATATATGATTGAATTTCATTTTCATTGCATTCTGTTTAGAAGTTAATATACATTTGGAAAGCATAGCGTGCCGGAATCGGATAAGCCCCACCATTGGAAGACGCTAACTCCGGATCCCAAAGCTTAAAGGGACTCCATACGTATACGTTAGAAGCCACGAACTGGAGGTCGAGCGAAGAAACGCCAACTGCTTTCAATATGTTTCCCGCCCCTAAATGATAGTTCAAGTTGATTTCCTGCAAACGCAAATAACGGGCGTTTGTCTTCCAGAATGTGGATTGTGGTAAACTGTTGTGGTCATTCCCGTATGACAAGCGAGGAAATCTGGCATTGGGATTCTCTGTAGCAGCCGTCCCGGAAATCTCACGTGGCGTCCAACGGTTGCTCTGATCCGTGGTGATAGACAGCACGTTGCCAGTCACCCCCATGGCAAAAGGCAAATATCCGGAACCGCCGTTCCCCGGGTTCACATAATAGTTTTCCACATTGCCCGTACCTTTAAACAACACGCCGAGTGTCAGGTTCTTCCAACGAAACTCCGCACCGAAGCCATACATCAAACGCGGATAATTAGCTTGATAAGAAAGCGGGACTTGATCGTCCGAAGTAATTACCCCATCACCGTTCACATCTTTGTACTTGATGTCTCCGGGCAGTACCTCTCGTCCGGCAATACTACTTTGATCAGGACTGTACTTCACATCGTCTTCGTCGCGGAACAATCCTAACGCGATATAACCTACATAATAATTATAAGGTTTCCCTGCCCTTTCTTGATAGGCATATTTCTGGAAGGCTTCTTCCCAAGTCTTCACCATATTGGCCGTATAAGTGAAGTTTCCACGGAGCGTCAGCGTGAAATCACGCCCGAAGTTCTGAGTATAGGAAATATTTCCGTCCGCACCGAAGCTCACCATACTACCCACATTACCGTACGGCTGTTCCACCAATCCCACGTAGTCGGGCACCATCGTGCGCTGCTGGAAGATGTCGTCACGACGGTCGCGGAAGAAATCGACCGTAAAGTCCACCCGCTGCCCGAAGAGCTTCGCATCGATACCGAGGTCCAACTTGGTAGCCTTTTCCCATTGAAGGTTATCAGCACCGATAGAAGACTCCGTCACACCTTTGGAACCGTTCCACCCCGCTGAAGCATTCTCGTTCATAAGCGTCAGGTAAGGGAAACGCTTGTTGGTTATCTGGTCGTTGCCGACCTGACCCCACGAACCGCGTATCTTGAAATAATCCAACCAAGGCAAGTGGTCGCGGATAAACTCATAGTTGGTGGGAATCCACCCCAAAGCCACGGAAGGGAAGAAACCGAAACGACGACCTTTCTGGAAATTCTCAGAACCGGTATAACCGAAATTCAAATCAAGCAAGTACGTGTCCCGGAAACCATAAGTGACCCGTCCGGACAAACCCTGATAACGCTTAGGAATGTTGTGCATGCTGTTGGTGCAGTTGAAACCGTCGGAATCGCACCAAGTGTTATGATAGTCGCTCATATAATAATAGAGTAATCCCCCAACACGGTGATCCTTTCCGAAAAGCCGATCATAATTCATCGTGGTCTCAAAATGTAATTTATAATATTGGTTCTCTTCTTTACTATAAGACGCGGTTTGGGAATCTATCACCTTGCGCATGATCAATGTTCCATCAATCGTACGCCCGCTGGCATAATACATTTCGGGCACAACCTTACGAACCTCTTTCAGGTACTGCTCCGTATCGTATGCCAACTGCGCCCTGACCTTCAGTCCCTTTGTAATAGCTGAAAGGTCTTGTGTTACGGCCAACGTCACCTTGTTGGTAAAACGACGCCACTTCGCCGTACCGGTATGATTCAGCATAACGTAGGGAGAATACTGGTTATTGGCTCCCCAAGCCGGAAGCTGCCCCGTAGAGTATTGCAAAGGAATGGTTAAAGGAGTTAAATCTTTTTGAGCCGACCAAAGTGCATCCGTAGATACATTCCCCGGTTCTGCTTTCTGCGAAAGATAACCCTCAGTACCCAAATACACCGTAGTCGTCTTGGTCAAATCCACATCGATATTACTACGGTAATTATAGGTACGGTAGGCCACGTCCGCGCTGTACTTCGAACTCTTGTCTTGCTTATAGGCCGCCTGCTCGTTCGACATGCCTAGACTGAAGAAGTAACGGGCCACGCTGCCTCCACCCCGCGCGTTCACGTAATAAGTCTGTTGCAAAGAATTCCTGTTCAGGATTTCATCACGCCATTTCACGTCCGGATAAAGGTCCGGGTCCAACTGGTATTTAATCAAGTCCAACGCCATCGGAGAATACAGTTCTTCTTCCCCACGGGCTAACCGGGCCTCGTTGGCCAACACGGCGTAGTCGTATGCCCCAAGATACTCCGGCATTTTTTGCAGATGGGATACCGTGAGGTTGACACGCCCCGTAATCGTCAGTTTGTCTGCCGTACCGCGCTTCGTCGTGACCAATACGACACCATTCGCTCCCCTCGTTCCATACACGGCCGTGGCCGAAGCATCCTTCAAAACGGAGAAACTCTCGATATCCGCAGGGTCTATCTGGCTCAAGTCACCCTCCAAACCGTCTATCAACACCAAAGCACCTTGGTTGGCTCCGAACGTGCCGATGCCGCGAATCCAGAAGTCCGAGATGTTCTTTCCCGGCTCGCCACTGGTCTGCAACGAAATGACACCCGGCACGCGGCCGCCCAACATATTGGGAATGGAAGTGGCCGGTACCTGAAGATCCTTCACATCCACTGTGGTTACCGCCCCCACAAGGCTGACTTTACGCTGTGAGCCGAGACCGACCACCACAGTCTCATCCAACGCGTTTTCCATAGGTTTTAACTTGACTTTTAAACTTTTCACAGCCGTTTTCTCTTCTATGCGTATGTTTTCTTTTTCATACCCAAGAAACGACACGACCAAGACATCGTTTAACTCTGCTCCTTTAAGTGAAAATTTTCCATCCACATCAGTTACCGTACCAATTCCGGCACGGTCTTTCAAATATACATTGGCTCCCGGAATCGGATAATCGGTTTCGTCAAATACCACACCCTCCACGGTTATTCCTGATTCTTTCTTTTCTTGCGCTTGTACGACAAGACAGATACAGCAGAGCAATATAATTGCAAATATATGTTTCATGATATTCGTTTTTTAATTCAAACCTTATTCTATCGACAACTGGCGCACACAAAGGTTATTTTTATCACCTACATAAATAATTCCTTCACTATCTATGGCCAATCCCCACGGATCAGCAAATAACGCCACATCGGGAGTGCCGTCCTTATAACCACTCTTTCCGGGAATTCCGATAACAGTACTTACAACTCCTTCAGGAGTAATCTTACGAATACAATTATTTCCGGAATCCGCGACATATAGATTCTCCTCATCATCCACCACCAACTGCCGGGGACTGTTAAACTGTGCATCATTTACAAAGCCATCAGCATGACCGGGTCGGCCTTGCATTCCGGCATATATTTTGAAATTCCCCTCACGTGTAGGATTCGTTATATCCTCAAAAATCGCTATACAATGTAAATTCGTCAATACCATGTAAAGTTTCTTAGGGTCTTTTTTACTGAAAGACATATAACAGTCTGATTCCCCTTTCAAATCATTGTCACCCGTATCCACTACCCATGCATTCCCCGTATTCGCATCTATTTTCAGGAAAAAATTGGTTGCATTTTTCCTTCGACAATAGAAATAACCGTCCAATTCACAATATGCAAACGAATGTTTATATTGTGTTTTCACCTTATCTGCATCTTCTGCATTCACAGCCATATAATCCCGACGCTTAGGTTGCCAGAAATTGGCCGAATGTATCGTCCAATACGTATTGCCTTCATCCGTTGGCATAGCCAATCCCTTACCTTGGTCTATCACACAAGGCTGATTAATAGCAGAAGTTCCCGCATTGTCAATAATGATAGAAGACTGATTCTCGCTTTTATCGATTAATATTAATTTGTTTTCCCCATTCCACTCACGTGTGGCCACAAAAATGTTGTCTTCGGCATCCACGGCCAAAAAACCCACCTCGTGTTTGAACTCCGTTTCTCCTAAAGTACCCACCTTGTTTGCCGTTGTCCCTGGACGGCCGCATAAAGTAGATACCAATGTCTGAATACGATAATTGAATTTCTTATCGTAAGTCGCACGTTGTTCACCCACTTGTACGGTAATCTCCACTTGGTCACGTTCGGGGTCTCCATCGTCCGGCATACCGTCACCCGGACGACGTGGAGTAATCACATAAAGCTTGTCGCCTAAAGATCCTATAACGGCCGCTTTTTTCTGGTTAAAAAACACTTGAATGTTGTTCAGATCTGTCCCAAAATTACTACCGTTCAGGATTATCTGCGTAGCCACACCTCCTGAATCGGGATAAAAGTTAGTCACTGTCACCGGAACATTCGGATCATACATAGCTCTCCCTTCCTTGTCTGAGCATGATGCCGTCACAATACATACGGCGGTACATCCCACAATACCTGACAAGAAAAGGAATTGATGGACTTTATTCCTTCTCATTGTATATTAATTTATGGTTAGGTTGTAATAAATCTATATCACCCGTTCACAAAGGTAAAACGAAGATTGCGGAAATTCACTTTTCCGTGGTCTCCATCTTTCCCCAAAACAAACTTCACCGTGTGTTTTCCCTCCGTAAAGTTTATTTTGGGCTGGTTCTCCGGATACGTCTCATGCTGCCATTTGTAAGCATTCCAATCGTTGTCGTCCTGCATGAACACGTAATCCGTAGACACGCCGTCTATCTCCAAGGAATAATAAGCGTTCCGGCCCTCGTTGTTCACTGCGCGTTCGAGGTCGAAGGCATAGGTGCCCGCATCTTGCACATGGACCGTATACATGAGCCATTCGCCGTGAGAAGTGTAACCGACGTTGCCTCCGGCTTCCAAATCCACGCCCGGACTATTCACGTCTCCCTTCTCCGCACGGTAATTATTACCGGAATTATTGCCGGGGTCATCATCGTGGTAGCCCACGCCCTCACCGCCTAAATCGAAGTTGAATGCGTGAATCACACAAGGAGTGGAAGATGTCAGCACGGCACGCAGGTCTTCAAAGGCTTCCAACCTGTCGGGACCCACGGTAAAAGTATCCACAGCCCCCACCTCGGGAAGAGCACGACTGGTATAAGTCAAATCCGAAGAAAAGTCGTACAAATAGGTATTCGTCTCGGAAGCCGGAACTATCTTCTCCACTTCATCGCCTTGCGCGTTTTTGTAGTTCAGCACACAATCACCCGGAATGTCTTTCCACTGGATGACAAGCCCGTTTCCGAAACGCGTAGCCACCGCCACACCACGGTTCCGCAACGCTGACTGGTATTCAGCCCCATAGACATTGGCCGAAACTTCCACCGGGTCTGACACGTTACCGAACCGGTCTATGCAAGTCACGGAAAAATTATGAGCATCTTCATCCAAACCCTCGTAGAAGAACTTAAACACGCCACTCTGCCCATCCACCACATGCTCCATGGAAGTATGGTTGGTCACGCATTCCACCTTCACGGTCTGAACATACTCATTGTCTATGACGACTTCGAATTGGACTCTCCCTTTCCCGGCATGAGCTTGCACGCTTTTGGAAGACGGAACTTCTACTTTAACCTCCACATATTCTTTATATTCTCCCTGAGTCACCACGATTCTCGTGTTCCCTTCATTTTTCGCAGTAACCATTCCATGAGGATCCACTTCCGCTACCTCCGGATCTTCACTCATCCAATTAAATGTTCCGTCCGTAGGACTCGCAGTCAACTGTCTCGTGTCACCGCAAAAGAGTTCCAATGAACTTTCATTCACATAAATCATGTGCTCATAATCGTGCTTGATTTCCACCTCGGAACATCCGAAGAAACCAGTTAAACCGCACATTGCCATGCACAAATTAGAAATTTTGAACAAAAAATTTTTCATAAATATTATTTTTGGTTGGGTTGTTATGTTTTCTTATTAATTTAAGATTTCAAAACGGTATAAAAGATTATAAAATCTCTTTCACACTACAAAAGTATCAAGTAACTTTTCAAAGCAAATAAGACAAATGCGTAATAAAATAGAATTTACGCTTCAAAAAAACATATAAAATATGTTTCTATTCAAAATTACTATTTTCTAATGCAGTATAAATATAAACATTCAATAATAGAATCACAGTGTATTCTTTACACTTTAGAACAGTCTTTCACTATACTATTAGACTATTTTAACTTACATTCATTTCAACTTAACCACATACAGAGGGGGCACACTTCATCAAAGTATGCCCCCTCTGTATGTTATTCTTTTCTATCTCAAACGGTCAAGCGAACGGACGATCAATTCGTCCTTCATGATGTTCCGGAAAGCCAGATAGTCTAATATCAATCCTACCGCCGGAAAGGCCGCTGTCCAGGAAAGGGTGAAATCAGCATCATAACGGGATTTAAACACGTAAACGAAAACCCCGAACACGATATAGTAACCCACCAGGATAAGGCTGCTGAACACGGACAAGCGTACCTGAAACATACGGCGCTTAAACAAAAATATGGCTGCAAACGAAGTGAACGCTGCCAAAACCAACAGTACAAACATGGCCCACGGAGCAAAGACTCGTGCTCCGTCGGCCATAGTAAGCCATAAATTATAGAAATCTGCTACCCCGATACCGTCTTGATGAAAATGTCCTACGGGCATGCACAAGCATACCACCGCACATACTGCGACCAAGAAAAGATAGACAGACTGGATTCTTTGGATCATACAGTTCTACTATATTATAAAAATAAGTATCGGCTTATTCTATCGTATCTTTCTCCTTCAACGGATTACGGAAATATATTTTCCCTTCTACAAATTCTTGCGTGGCAATCAACGATGGCTTCGGCAGTTTCTCATAAAAACGAGAGATTTCAATCTGTTCGCGGTTCTCGAATACTTCATCCAAATTGTCACTTACAGAGGCGAACTCCTGCAATTTTTTGGACAACTCATTCTTGATGTCCAAAGAAATCTGATTCGCACGCTTGCCAATGATAGCTACGCTCTCATAGATATTACCGGTTTCGTCACACAGATCCATAATGTCACGGGTCACTGTGTTTGTAGGCGCATTTGTTTTTTTATAATCCATAATTATATAATTGATTTACTTGTTTCTTTTACCCTTAAGACTTCTTATTCACATATTTCTCCGACTGCGCAAAAATCCGCTGCGCGTCTTTTAAATATTTAGATTCGGGATATTCATTCATGAAGCCGTAATATTCGTCTATGGTGTCACGATAACGCTCCAACCGTTTCTCTTCCACACTTTGCTGAGCCAATTGATATTTGGCACGCAATATCATAATGGAAAACTCCTCACGACGTTCCGGGCTGGCGTATGGATAATCCAACAAAGCATTGCGGGCCGTCACGATACAAGCCTCATAATTACTTCCCCCATACGAGCAATTGCCCATATACGAACCTAAATCGTAATACAGCTTTGCAGCCTCGAACTCTTTTTCCACCATCTTGTCCTGCAAGGCAAAAATCATCTCCTGTGTACGTTCTTTCAGATGCGTATAGGGATAATAATCCAGAAAATCCTGAAATTCTTTCACCGCAGCCATCGTGCTACTCTGGTCCAAACGCGTGTCCGGCACGCTTTCATAAAGGGAACGCCCCGCATAAAAACGGGCATACTCTACATAAACGCCTTTAGGATAAGACTGATAGTATTTCTTAAAATAGGAATGCGCCACATCGAAATTACCGTCGCAGAACTCCGACATCGCCAACATATAAAGACATTCCTCTCCTCGCGAAGTCCCTTTCATCAAAGTGACAAGCTCTCCCAACAATACGGACGAACGGGAATATTGCCCCTTGACAAAGTATTCCTTTGCAGCCTCGTACTTATAATCGTAATCTGCGGTCTTCATCACGTTGTTATACTGATTGCACGAAGCCAGCAACAACATCGCCCCAGACAGCCATAAAAAAATCCGTTTCATATTGTACAATTGAACTGCAAAATTATGGAAAAGCATCGAATTTTGCAAAGAAAGGAAGTTTTTAAATGCAAAAAAAGCACATGAAACGGCTTTTTAGGGATAAAATACCTATTTTTGTAGCTTGAAGAAACTTAAAATATCCAAGCCATAATATGCCTAAATTCGAGTTGACCGCCGATTACTCTCCTACCGGAGACCAGCCGGAAGCCATTGCCCAACTCACAGAAGGAGTCTTGCAGGGCGTACCGGCCCAAACGCTGTTGGGCGTGACTGGGTCGGGTAAAACTTTCACGATAGCCAACGTGATTCAGAACATCAACAAGCCTACGCTGATTCTCAGCCACAATAAAACACTTGCCGCACAATTATATGGTGAGTTCAAAAGTTTTTTCCCGCATAATGCCGTGGAGTATTATGTGTCGTATTATGACTATTACCAACCGGAAGCTTACATCCCGTCCACCGACACCTATATAGAAAAGGATTTGGCCATCAACGACGAGATAGACAAGTTACGGCTGGCAGCAACTTCTGCCCTCTTGTCCGGACGGAAAGACGTAGTGGTCGTCTCGTCCGTCAGTTGTATTTACGGCATGGGGAACCCGGCGGCTTTTTATGATAATGTCATAGAACTGAAACGGGGCAAATTGCTAGACCGTAACGTATTCCTCCGCCGCTTGGTCGACAGCCTGTACACTCGGAACGACTTGAATCTGGAACGTGGGTGCTTCCGGGTCAAAGGCGATACGGTAGACATTTACTTGGCCTATTCGGACAATCTCCTGCGCGTGACATTCTGGGACGATGAAATCGATGCCATAGAAGAGGTAGACCCCGTAAGCTGCCTCCGTTTGGGGAGTTTCGACGAATACCGCATCTATCCGGCCAACTTGTTCATGACCACAAAAGAAAGTACGGCGAAAGCCATACACCAGATAGAAGACGACTTGCACAAACAAGTAAGTTACTTCGAAGAGATAGGAAAGCCGTATGAAGCCAAACGATTATACGAACGAGTCACGTATGATATGGAAATGATACGCGAATTGGGGCATTGCAGCGGTATCGAGAACTATTCGCGTTATTTCGACGGGCGCGAGGCCGGTACACGCCCCTATTGCCTGCTGGACTTCTTCCCCGAGGATTTCCTGATCGTTATCGACGAGAGCCACGTGTCCGTACCGCAAATCAATGCCATGTACGGCGGTGACCGCGCCCGCAAAAAGAATTTGGTGGAATACGGTTTTCGACTACCGGCCGCCATGGACAACCGCCCTTTGAAATTCGAGGAGTTCCAACAACTGGCCAAGCAGGTCATTTATGTATCCGCCACTCCCGCCGACTATGAACTGCAACAGAGCGAAGGCATCGTGGTGGAACAGGTTATCCGCCCTACCGGTCTGCTCGACCCCATCATCGAAGTGCGCCCAAGCCTGAACCAAGTGGACGATCTGATGGAAGAAATACAGCAACGCATCGAGAAAGACGAGAGAATCCTGGTCACCACACTGACCAAACGAATGGCGGAGGAACTCACCGATTACTTCATGAAACACGACATCCGCACAAATTATATCCATAGCGACGTAGACACGCTTGAACGCGTGCAAATTATGGACGATTTACGTGCCGGACGCTTCGATGTGCTGGTCGGCGTGAACTTACTCCGCGAGGGACTGGACCTTCCGGAAGTTTCCTTAGTAGCTATCCTGGATGCAGACAAAGAGGGCTTCTTGCGTTCGCACCGCTCACTCACACAAACCGTAGGCCGGGCGGCCCGCAACGTGCATGGAAAGGCTATCATGTATGCCGACCGCATCACGGACAGTATGCAAAAAACCATCGACGAAACCAACCGCCGGCGCGAAAAGCAACTTAAATACAACGAAGAACATGGCATCACTCCGCAACAAATCAAGAAAGGCCGGAAAATGACTGACCTTATCAGTGCCAATGCGGAAGCTCATGCGGAAACCCGTGCTTACATCGAACCGGAAGAAAGAATGGCTGTGGCCGACCCTATCATGGAATATATGACGCGCGACCAATTGGAAAAGAGCATAGAACGCAGCCGAAAACTGATGCAGGAAGCGGCGAAGAAATTAGACTTCATCGAAGCCGCCCAATACCGAGACGAAATGCTGCGCATGGAAGAGATGCTGAAAGGAAAATAAAGCATCCGGAAAAAAGGAAAGGAGGAAGGACTTCTGGGTTGTGTCTTCCTCCTTTTCCTATTTTATATAAACTTCCTCAACATACGGAAGCTTCTGTTCAGCCTCGAAAGTCTAAAACTCCCACTTGCATGCAATCGTAGGTATGGCATAAAAACGGTTGTTCTGTCCGGTTTCCGTATACACGAAATTATTACTGATTTCAACCTCCGTACCAATACTCAGCTTGAAATCATCACTGACCCTTCTCAACGCAGCCAGATTAAACCAAAATTGCGGTTCCGACATCAGGATGAGATTCCCGTTCACGGTATTATTGTACCACAAATCGACAAAACCGCTGAACGTACACAAGCCTCCGGCAAAACGGTTTCGCCAAACGCTTGTCAACTGCCAGCTATGACAATAAGGGCCATTCTTGGCTAAGTATTTGTACATAGCCTGTACGGAAAATCCCTTGGCAAAGTCTTTGCTATTCCAGTTGTAAGCCACGCCTGTCAGATAGGCATCCCCGAAAGCATAACCATCTCCCTTTCCGGTTCCATAACTCAAACCACCGTTGTACTCCACATGGAATGCCACCGGCATTTTCTTCGTTTGGATTTCCCGGGAAAACTCGCCATAGGCTCCACGCAAAACATTGTCACCGAAATCGGCATCCATAAAAAAATAGGTACTCCCCCACTTGTCGGCAGAGAAATTCTCAACGGTTGCTGTCAGATGCTGGCGCGAAGAAATCTCGTTGCCATACATCCCATGACCCAGGTCGTAATGTAACTGGACGTTGAGTTGGGCGAGGCTTTTTGTGGCCCACAGGCACAATACCCCGACGTAAATAAACTTTTTTTTCATTACTTTTGATTTTTAAAAAACGCCGGCAAAGTTATATAAAATACTCCAAAAACGAATGTCCCCCCTAAAAGAAAGTGGAAGACCATCCATTCTACATTTCTGTATATAAAAAAGACAAGCCTCATAACCCTATAAGAATTAGATTCTTAAAAAATATCACAGCATACATGCCAAAAAAACATCGAAAAAAAATTCCTCAAATGTTTGCCGAATTAAAAAAAGTGCGTACCTTTGCAACCGCAAACGAGAAACAACACAGGCAAAACTTAAAAGTCTGAACGTTTTTCAATGCGAAAAGAGGGCGTTTAGCTCAGCTGGTTCAGAGCATCTGCCTTACAAGCAGAGGGTCGGCG